>ERZ887851.1867-NODE-1867-length-17350-cov-16.993466_pt1 | contig 17350 bp, 16 predicted proteins | sample MGYA00521100_ERZ887851 | MGnify/ENA primary metagenome ERZ887851 (study PRJEB32303, sample SAMEA104408602) | aquatic metagenome | biome: Brackish water; feature: Pelagic; material: water | place: Baltic Sea | collected 2014-06-06T16:11:00 | depth 11,444 m ...
ATTTCTTGCCGCCTTTCGGATATCCATACACCCCCGCCATCATTGCCTTCTCACCCTTAAACACTCCAATTCGATAGCGTAGTACTTTCAATATAATACTATCCTCTTCCCATTCCTTTAATACTTCCACCTCCATCGGTTCTCTCCTTGGATCAAAACCCTTCCATGCATTATTCCAAGTCTGTGGTGCATGATTACCATCCAACGACGGCAGAGTTTCCGCCAACAAGCTTTCTTTTTTTTCCGCGGATACAGGGAGGGTTAAAAATGGGAGTACTAAAAAGATTAAAGAAGTTTTTCTTAAATTCATTCTAGGTTTTATCCTACATTTCAATCTCCTTGGCAATCTTTTCAAAATGAAGAAATCAAGATCACAAAGAATCATCACTGCTTTAGTTAAATACATTTAAGAAACATTTTCTTGCCCAATTAGACTTCATATTAAATGGTATAAGAAGATGGCAGAAAAAATTAAAATTTACCCTAAAACCTTGGCGGATGGCGGACTTGAATTTGAAATCTCGATAGAGGATCAATCTCTTTTTGGGAAAAAAGCCACTGTTTCAGTTAAACGAGAAGTTTTTGTAAAAGATTCTCGCCCTGTTCATGAGACTGTAGATCTTAATACATTTACTTTTACAGTTTCAGCCTCTCAAATATTCAGCGTACCCGCAGCGATAATGAAAAAGGCTTCCGGTTCATTTCCCTACTCCGGTTCAAAAATTAAAATACAAACTTTTGCAGAAGTCAAAATCACCACGGCACTTTTCTTTAATTCAACCACCAAGTTTAGTCTTTCTAATCATATCTCAGGTGAACTACCCAAAAGGGCCAAGGTAAAGAATAACGCGAAACAACTCATTGATCCAAAAGACTCCTTCCATTTTTTTAAGAATCTCAGTTCAATTCCTACCGAGAATAAAATTGCAACTATTTTACTTCTCTTATTTGGAGGAGCGTTGATCATATTTAACTTAATTATCGGTTATCATGATCAAATGGCTCCAGAACATATGACCTGGTTATATAGTCATTATGATTCCGACGGAGATAAATCCTCTCCCATAATCAAAGCATTATCGGGTTGCGTGACAATTGCCGCCATTGTTTGGGTAGCGATGATAAAACAACTTCAAAAATATATGGCCTTTCATTTCCGTTCGAGAATCAGCAAAGTAAACCGTGAATCGACGATTAACATTGGCAAACTTGTTACCGGACGCAGCCGAGTCGATTTGATTGACCCAGTCCTCCGCGTGGTTGCGTGTAATATGGAAAAAGGTAAATATGTACGGGGTTACGGTAGCAACCGGCGAACGGTCAGCTTCAGTCATCCAAACCGTGCAGTGCTTCTTTATTCCAGGAAAATTCCAATCATTCCAAAAGGGGCTCCAATCCATAATTATTTCAACGAGGAATTCTCCTTCAAACCAATGTTTCAAGCCCTCTATCCAAGGCAAATGATCAGTCAATCGCACGGACTTGATTTAGTTTGGGAAGTCCAGCTTATCGTGGGCGATTTAGTTGATCAGGAACTGATCGGTAACCGGGGTGTATTTATTCAAAAAGAGTTTTATTCTGCATGAGGAAAAGAGTTCAAAATATTCCGCCTTTTAATGACTTTCTCAATCTTTCAAAGCAGGATTTTAATAATACACGCCTCCTTATTTTTCATGGAATCAGCGGTTCTGGAAAAAGCACAAATTTAAATTACACAGCCCATTATCATGCATCGTTTCAAAATCAGTCAGTAAAGTGGATATGGACCCATCACAAAAGATTTAAAACTGGGGCTGTCAAGAACTACGATTTGGTAGTCGTGGATGAAATTATATCCCCCTTTCAATTACCAGCTATTACCAAACTTCTCGATACAAATAAAAAAGTTGCCGTAGCATCACACCTTAATCCAGCTTGGTTTAAAATTCTTTGCCCGTTCACACCCACACTTTCTTTTCGTACCGATGCTTCATCTGAAAAAATTCGTGCATATCTTGATAATAAAGGCATTTTATATTCTCCTGAGTCTATTTTGTCTTTTTGTAAAACCTATGGATCCAATTATGTCGACCTCCAATGCATTTTGGAAAATCATACCGGTAAAAGTTTTGATGATGCATTAAGATGGAATCAAAAATTTAATAAAATTAAAAACTTCACTCCGGCAAAGTGGATACCGACTTTGCCACGCTTAAAATTCGACTAAAGATCAGTTTCCCGTTGCCCCATTTCTTGATAATATAGAGCAGGTGAAATAAAAATTTCCCGTCCTTGCTCTCCTCTCCTATGAATGCTTGGATAGCATAATCTAAATGGAAGATAAAAAAGCAGAGTTTTCTCTCGATTCACCCAGGCAAAAAGGACAAGCCCGTCGCCCGCTTGCCGAGCGTATGCGACCACGCCATATCGAAGAAGTATTGGGACAGTCTCACATCCTCGGTGAAGGTTGCCTGCTGCCCAACCTGATTAAGGAGAACCGGGTATCCAATCTAATCCTCGCCGGCCCGCCTGGTTCCGGAAAAACGACCCTTGCCTCTGTCATTGCCGCAGAGGGGAATTGCAAGCTCCTTAAAGTAAACGCGGTTACCTCCAATGCGGCCGAACTACGCGACACTCTTAAACTTGTTCGCTATTATGGTTCCGAGAATTGTTTTCTTTTTGTGGACGAACTCCATCGATTCAACAAGGCACAGCAGGACTTGCTCCTCCCCGATGTCGAGTCGGGCGATGTTCGCATGATTGGAGCCACCACTCACAATCCGCGCTACTATATTATCGATCCCCTTCTTAGTCGTTGCCAATTGATTTCACTGGAAGCAATCCCACCCGATTGTATTGAAACTGCTCTCGAATCTGCCCTCAACGACTTGGAGCGTGGATTGGGCTCACGATCATGCACTGCTAACAAGGGAATCATAAAGCAAATTGCCCTGCTCGCAGAGGGCGATCTACGCAAGGGATATAATTTTATTGAAACCATCATCGAAGCCCTTCCCCAAGAAAGTAAAATTACCGAGGAACATATCGCTGGATTTTGCAGGGAACGAAGTATTCGCTACGATCGCGATGAAGATGAACACTACAATACCACATCCGCCTTCATTAAAAGTATGCGAGGAAACGACCCCGATGCCGCCATTTACTGGCTCGCTAAAATGCTTGCCGGTGGAGAAGATCCTCGCTTCATTGCTCGACGATTAGTTATTTTTGCATCCGAGGATGTAGGCCTTGCCGACTCCCGAGCCCTGCTTATGGCCGACGCTACCTTCCGGGCATGTGAAACCATTGGCCTTCCCGAATGCGAGTTCAATCTGGCACATACCACCCTCTTTCTTGCCACCTGTCCCAAAAGTAATAGTGCCACCATTGCTTTGTCCAAAGCAAAACAGGCAATTAAAGACAGCCCCGTTCAGTCAGTTCCTACCTCCATACAGGATCGGCATGGACGAAACAAAAACCATCGTGATAATGAAGACGAGTCTTACTTATACAGTCACGATTACCCGGAAAATATTTCCGGTCAACACTACCTCGAAAAACCACTCGATCTTTATCACGCAAAAAATTCCGGTGCTGAATCTACCGTTGCAGAACGATTGGCTAAGTGGGGAATTTTGAAAAAAAAGAATGTATCTAATTCCTAGTTCAATAGAGTGATTTCCTGGAAATATCACACACCCTCGCTAGAAAAAAGGCTCGATTGCCTAGGCTGCACTTGACCCTTTATTCCCGCTTTTCCATTCTTCAAACATATGAAAAAGAGTATCGTCCCTTGTTTCTTGATTTCCCTCGCCTGTTCCGCGGTTTCTTTTGCGGCCGAGAAAAATATCATTTTCTTTATTACCGACGACCAGTCCCCCACCCTCGGTTGCTATGGAAATCCGATTGCCAAGACTCCGGCAATCGATGCCCTCGCCGAAGATGGCACACTATTTCAAAACGCCTTTGCCACCACCGCCAGCTGCTCCGCCAGTCGTTCCGTGGTCATGAGCGGACTCCACAATCATGCCAACGGACAATACGGTCACCAACACTCCTTTCATAAATTCTCCAGTTACTTTAATGTAATCGGATTATCCCTTCCTCGTAATCTTTCAGAAGCGGGATATCGAACAGGCCACATTGGAAAATACCATGTCTCTCCTGAAGAAGTATTTCGGTTTGAAACTTACCTAAAAGGAAACCCCCGAAATGCGGTTCAGATGGCCGAGCAAACAAAAGAATTCATAACAGCTGAAAGTGACCAACCCTTCTTTCTCTATTTTGCCACCTCGGACCCGCATCGTGGAGGAGGGAAAGATAAGAATTCAAAAAGAACGCTCAAACCCGACCTGTTCGGCAATAAACCGGACGGAAAATCCCACGACGGAGTGGATGAGGTCTTTTACAGCCCAAGCGATGTTCCAATCCCTCACTTTCTTAGCGATACTCCGGAGACCCGAGAGGAACTCGCTCACTATTATCAGAGTGTTTCACGGATTGACCAAGGATTGGCCCAATTAGTCAAAATTTTAAAAGAGTCGAATCTCTACGAGAAAACTATGATTGTATTTACATCAGATCACGGGATGGCATTCGCAGGTGGAAAAACCACCGTTTACGAAGGCGGGCTAAAAGTTCCTTTTGTAGTTCGTAATCCTTATGAAAAGAAACGTGGAATCAAACACTCCGCCCTAATTAGTCATATTGATATCACACCCAGTCTACTTGACTTTGCCGGAACTTTGGATCTTCAAAAAAACAGGCCTAAAAATTGGCAAGATCCTAAAAAATCATTTCCTCCCACACAAACACGCAGTCCAAAAGATAACCGAGGTGTAACTGGAAAGCTGTCATCGTTTCACGGCAAGTCCTGGCTTTCCATTCTGGGAGACCCCACAAAAAAACACTGGGATGAAATCTTTGCCTCCCACACCTTTCACGAAATTCAAATGTACTATCCCATGCGGGTCATCCGCGACGACCAATATAAATTGATCTGGAATATCGCCCATCCTCTCCCCTATCCCTTTGCCTCCGATCTCTGGGCAGCCAGTAGCTTCCAGGCACAGTATCAAAAATCAATGAGTGCTCCTTATGGACAAAAAACGGTTCGTGACTACATCCATCGCCCAGAATTTGAATTCTATAAAATTGATCAAGATCCACACGAATCAAATAACCTAGCCAGTAGCTCGAAACACACCGCCATACTCAACACCTACAAGGAAAAGCTTAAATCCGCCCAGTCCAAATTTCACGATCCATGGATCATGAAATGGAACTATGAATAAAATATTTTAAGGGTAGATTTCTCGAAAGATTATTCGAGGGGTTTTAAAAATGGATTTTGGACGGACTCACCTTGTCGTTTCTTTTCTGCGACATACTTCCCGGCCACAATCTCTATAAAATTGGTATTTTCTATTTTTACCGATGCCAGAAACTGTTGACTATTTCTCTGCCCAACAACTAAGAATCCATCAAATTCGGTATGTAACCGGATCGCCACAACCTCTCCGCCCGGCTGAATAGGAATTTGAACCAGCTGTTCTCGGTCACTCAACACGATCGGATTATTGATTATCTCAACAGCTACCGGCAATACTACAGTCGAATTTTCTTTTACCCACTCCAGTACATTCAAGATGAATTCTGCCGGTATCACATTTTCATCAACAACTATTGGATCAGACTGAGAACGAATAAATTGATCATTGGACTGATCCAGTTTATTTTTCAATATTTCGATCTCGGCACGGCTCTTGGCTAATTCTTCTTCAAGTTGTGCAGAATTTTCTTCTGATAAAATCTTCTCCTCACTGAGAACGTCGGCCTGATTAACTAAATAAAAATTCTCCGATTCCAACTTCTTTTTAAGATCAATTTGAAAGGTTTGATCCTGTTCTAACTGCACTAGTTTTTTGTTTAACTGATCTACCGTTTCTTTCGTGATGTCCTCATCCGCAGACAAAAGGATTATCAAACCAGCTGTACTCAAAAAAGCCATTGCCAAACAAACAATTGAAAAAATACTGAAAACCGATTTCCCCTTCCCACTGCTACGAAATCCATGCTCCATCGAAACTAACTGGCTCTGCATTGCCTCCAGCGACTTTGTTTTGAATACTCCCTCCGAACGGGCGGATTGCATCTGCTTGATCGATTGCTGCAATTCATCGCGAATCTCCATAACCCTTTGATTACCGTCCACTAAACGCCCCGCTAAAATACCGGCCAAGTTCAAACAAAGCTGACCACCGCTCGTCCCATGCTCAACTATAAATTTGAGTAACCGGGTGTAGTCCATTCTCCATAATAAACAAGTACCCACTGAGGTTGCAGTTACGGAAGATATCCTGCCTTTTAAAAATGCGACTTCTCCAAAGGTGTCCCCGACCGTCAAGATAGATAACTTTTGATTTTCTCCAAAGTGATCTGCTTTTAACAAGTCAACCTGACCGCTCATCAACATATATAAATAATTTTGACTACCGCCCTCACTTGCCAATTGCTCGTTATTGGACAAGATCCATTCCCCCTCCGATCGGAATGCCTCTGCCTCCAGGTTATCCATATTGAAACATAGTCCTTCACTCGGGAATACATAGCCGCCCTTCAATACTTCATCATGAGATATTAGCTTCATACAAGATCCAATCTACCACCCGATGCAATTCCTACATTACAAAACCAATCACCATCGGAAAAATTCAAAAAACTAGTTTCCCGTACCAAGCAACAATGCATCAATAATACCACCCTTTTAACCAACTCAAATCCTATCATAATTTACTGTCCACCAATTATTTAACCACAAAATCGTAAGAACATATTTATTTGGTTCCACCTGTAAAGAATAAACAAAAAGATTTATGCTTATTTTCTTAAAAGTACATAAACACATTTAAAACTCTAATAATACCGTTCGGATGGGTGCAGAAAATTACAGATGGTTGTTTCCCAAACTATCATGCCAGCAAAAAGCTTTAGTGCTAAGAATTTGAATATGAATTCAAATTCTTAAGGAACCTCACCATTTTCCATACATCGGATTGGGGAGAAGAAAATTCGTTTTTCCAAATTCCTTTTTCTGGCCACTCGGAAAGTCGCCCATCTGATCTCCCACATATCCAATCACATTCAAAGGACCGATCTTTTTCATTCGTCCCGTCCCGTCAGTCACTTCTTTCCTCCTCACCTCCTTAAGATCATTCTTATCAAGCCTGAGTAAAAATAAATCATTTGGATCCAGTACCCCCAGTAACCGCAAATTTTCCCGGGTGGGTTCGAGGTTATGATTCATCCGGTTACTCAGGAAGACCACCCGGACTCCCTTCTTCCTGACCGCACTCAAGAATTCTTTCACCCCTGGGACCAATCCCGCCTCTTTCCGATTTACCCACTCCGACCATGAATCCTGTGTAAAACTAAGACCAGCCTGCCACCTTTCCACTTGGTAAAGGCTGTTATTAAGGACGGTCTCATCGAGATCCACCACCACCGCTAAATTCTGTTTTTTTGATTCCTTCTTCAGAACTTTTAGAATTTGAACTGTGGATCGCTGGTAAACTTGTTCGCATAAACGCTCATATTCCAGAGACTGCCTAATCCAGCGAATATTGTTGGGTACTTTCTCTTTATCTCCGTAGAGCTGAAACGCTGAACCCAGAAAAATCATCCAAAATGCCACCCGTTTCAAAATTGAAATGAATGAAGAATTAAAAATTTTGATCATTCTCATTTAGTAAAATAATTAAGCGAATATATTGATAAATACTTTTACCATTCAAACTTCAAAGATATCTTCCGTCAAGATCGAGGACATAATTTGTCCGAAAAATAATAAAATTGTAAAATTTAATTAAAAGTATTTGACCACAGGTAAAAGTTGTTTTTGGTTGTCCGCCAATGAGAACTCCATTTATCGCATTCAAAAAGACAACAGGGTCGATTCTAACTATTTTTTGTCTGTTCCTTAGCCCGATAGCTTTAAGTCTAAAAGGAGCGGATTGGAATTGGCACCAGGAATTTCCATGGGTTTATAATAATGACGAATCGGACTGGCATTATTGGCGGGCCGGAACTGATGGAAATTTTTACCTTTGGAAAAATAAACTGCAGAAATGGTATCAGTTTGATTCAATCAATAAACAATGGAGTGCATACAGTTCTTCATCGACTTCAAGTTCTCAGGTTGAAACCGGTACTTTTAACCTTTCCCTTTCACATGGAGGCCTTACCCGGGAATATATTCTCTATGTTCCCTCCTCTTACAACGGATCAACACAGGTTCCTCTTCTATTTAACTTTCACGGATTTGGAGGCACCTCCTCCGCACATATGACTTCTGCTGATATGCGCACTTTATCGGAATCCCAGATATTTCTTCTGGTTTATCCTCAGGGCTCGAGCATGAGCGGCTACAGTCACTGGAACGCAGCACAGCTCGGAGGAGATAATAAAAGCTCCGCTGATGATGTAGGCTTTGTCGAGGCAATGATTACCTCGATTTCATCCAGTTATCAGGTAAATTCAAATCGTATTTATGCCTGTGGTTACTCAAATGGGGGTATGATGTCCTACTTTCTGGGCAAATCCATAAGCAATAAAATCGCCGCGATCGGATCCGTCTCCGGCACTATGCTTGAGGGTAACCCGGATCCCGCCAATCCTGTTCCTATGATCAATATTCACGGAACATCGGACTCAGTCGTTCCATATTTGGGAAATTCTGATTACCCGGCCATTTCTACAGTCCTTACTTACTGGGCCAATAATAACGGAGCCAATTCAACCCCGGTTACGACCAGCCTGAATTCCGGTAGTACCAGCGTAGAGAAATCAGTCTATTCTGATTCAGGCGGTACGGGATGGGTCGAACATTATAAAGTAAATGCCGGTGGGCATGACTGGTTCAACCTCGACTTGAGCGGATCTGGCACCAATGAGTTAATTTGGAATTTTTTCTCCCAGCATGCCTTAGATGGCCCCCTTTAAAAAATAGATTTAAAAGGTTTTTATTTAATAGTTTTCATCTACCAGTTCGTCTTGGTATCGATCAATTGAACTATTTATAATCCAATGTAGAGGTTACAGGATAATGATCGGATGGATATCTGCCCTGATCATGGGTTCGATCAATCTTCGCAGAGAGAACTCGAAATTTCGGACTGCATAACACCCAGTCAATCCGATTGCCGATCAACCGCCCCTTCCATGCTGTCAATGTACTTTCCTCCTCGGTCCGCGTTGGATGCGCCAAACGAAAAGTATCGATTAAATTAACCCCGACCAGAAATTGATAAGGCTTGCTTCCCTCAGCCGAATTAAAATCACCGGTAATCACCACCCCTACTCCCTTCTCTAAAGTGGAGACTCGGTTCTTAATAATTTTCGCCGCCTCTTCCCGAGCCACTTTACCGCGGTGATCAAAGTGAGTGTTAATCAAGACCAGTTTTTTCCCCTCTGCCTGCTTATCCTCAAGGCGAACTATATTTGCAATGCGGGGAAGGGATGAATCCCAACTCTTACTGCCCGGTTTATCGGGAGTCTCCGAAAGCCAAAAAGTTGACTTTTCAATCGCGTCAAACCGGTCCTTTCGAAACATAACCGAACATGCTTCGCCATCGTTTGGATCCACTAACCGACTTCTTCCGTAATAAACATATCCCGGAAAGTTTTCCCGTAAATATTCCTCCTGCATGGGAAAAACTTCCTGTAATCCTAGGAGGTCTGGAGTATACTCCCGAATTGTTTTCACCACCAATTCCTTTCGTAAATCCCAGCGGTTCTCCCCGTCCTTAGCCACACCCAACCGGATATTAAAACTCATTACCTTTATGTCTCGGGGCTGTTTTGATAAAGCCCTGTCCTGTGCAAGTAATTCGAAATAACCCGCCAAGTAAAAAAGAAGGACAATAAACAAATGGTTCGAAAATCGGTACATCTTATTATTCAAAGACTTGTCACCAACCCCGTCAAGAACCACCACCTTCTACTCAAAAACAATTTTCAAACCGCTTAAGTAGTAAGCAATAAAGTGAAACTGGATAAGAAAGGGGGGCAGAACAGGAGAAATAAAACTAAAAAGCCTAATTTCGCTTGGTTACAAATAATTCAAAGTGACTCTCCATGTTCGGGCACTCCTACTTCTTCCATGCCAAAACTCCAATATAAACAGCCTTTAGTTCACATTCATACAAAACTTACTCCTCGAGGTCTCAATCATCCAACTCCTCGGTCTCTTCCTCCTCAGCAAAGCAGGCTTCATTTCCCTCGTCATCGTAGCCCCAGCTTATTTCCTCCCTCCAGGCCCACGGATCCTTGACAATCCCTTCATTAATACAATCTGCCCAACCCTGTAGGTACATCGCATCTCGGTCCCAGTGGTTTTTAATCACATTCTTCAAGTCCCCCTCAATCTCAACTCCCTCAGGCAAATCTCCAATTGTCACATCGAGATAACCCTCCACATCATCGCTGTCATAAGACGCTGTTACCACATATCGTTCATAATAGGGAATCCATGAAATATAGTAATGAACCGGCCAGCTAATACCCGGACCGGAATCCGCCCAATTAATCGAAACCACCAATACCGGATCACTTCGAAAACTCCGTAAAGGAAGCAGTCCACTATTCTCCTTTTCCCGGGTATGAAAAACCTTGCCATCTACATAGCTCCCCCAAACCGGTAAGTTCGAACGAATTGGAGCCAATGCAATTCGGGCCACTGCATTACCTAAGGCACCATATTCGCTTCTGTCTCCTCGTCCAGGTCGACAAATTATCCCATTCTCCGCCTCATCATAATCATCCTCAAAGGGGATAATTTCAAACGGATCAATCTTACGAGCATCCTTGGGCAATTTCTTTTTTAATTCTAAATACTCTGCCAAAATGGCGTGTTCACGGGAGTGAAAATATTCCACCACCTTGTTTGCTTTTATTCGATCGGTTGACTCCCTGGATTTGGGTAATCGATTTGTACTCATATTTTTGTTCTCCTCTTTTGGTTTGTTTTCAATTCAATGAATCTAAAACATGCTTCTACTTTTAATAAATGACCAACCCAAGTAATGTCATAAGTGTCATAGAAAAAATATTGGTTCGTACCAATCCATTTGTCTAAAAGAGAAAACTGCAATAGGCTGATCTTTTTTCAAATCGTGAAACCCAAACAATCCAGCAACCCAGTTACTCGGGTCAAAAAACCGGAACCGTCCAAGGATAGTTCCGACTGGATTATATGGGCTGCGTGGGCTGACCGCATTACCTTTGAAGAAATTCAAAAAGTTACCGGGCTTACCGAGAGCAAAGTAATTGCTCACATGAGAAAATCACTCAAGCCTTCCAGCTTTCGACTTTGGCGAAAGCGGGCGTCCACTCAAAGCATCAAACACCAAAAACTATTTCGCCACCGACGCGACTATTCCCGACAGGTAGATTGATTGTTTGAATATCTCCGCTTAGACGGCTTTCTTCATCTCCTTTTGAATTCGCTCAATAATTAACGAGTTTGAAAGTTCAATTTCAACGCGGATAATCTTTCCCTCTCGCGTCACCTTATATCCTTCCAGGAATTCTTTCATCCGTTCGTCTTTCTTGACCTTCATATCCATCATCGCCAATCCCCCACGGATCATATTTTCCATAGGCTCAGAGGATTCAATCGAATTAGTCTCGATTAGACCGATTATTGTAAGTCCACCATCCTGACCTCCGATCACCATTCCACATGAGTCAATTTTATCTGTCATTAACCGTGCCCATTGATCCAACTCAGCCACTTCTTTAGCACCCTTCATATTCGCAAAAAATACTAAGCCCGGATTATCGAGTAATTCGTTTAGAGATTCAAGAATCGGATGACCACTCGACCCACTTCCTTTTCCATTCGCGAGTTGAATACCCTCAGAAACATAATCACGATCCGGTCCAAAAACGATCCTCCCTTTTTTGAGCACACTAAATGCCATGGGACGTCTTCCTTTATCAGTCGAGAAAATGGTTTTTTTTCCCACTTTTGATTCTTGAATATATTCCCGTGACCGAGTGACTTCGGTAACAATGGATGCATCCACGCCCCCTTCCAGGATACCTATACCCTTATGCTTTTCTCCGCTGCCAAAGAAGGTAAGGTTAGAAACTCCCATCAAATCAACTCCAAATTTTTTCTGTAATTCTTTCCTCTTTTCATCCATCTCAGGAACTTTTTCTAATGAATCCTCAAGAAAAACTCCGATTTCAGAACTTCTCATTGATTCAAAATCCATATGCATGATCCAGTTCGAACTTTCGGAAACCTTCGCAAGGTTCAATGGTTTCGCATTTATTGAAAATGCCAGACTTAGAGATGCTAATACAAAAAGATATTTCATAATAATTTTAGGTTTCTTTTTTAAGGTATAAATTTTCAGATGCCCGAACTTGTGAAATGAACTAGTAATTCCATCTGGGCAACCTTAAGAATGTTATGTTTTAACATGAATTTACAGCATCTTTCCTCAAAACCTAAAAGTCGAGGATTTTTACATACTCCATTTTTAACAACGAAAATTTACATTTTTCATTCATCCATAAACTATGTGAATCAGCTACCTACCTATGCAGATCATTTCTTTCAAAGTGCGGGCAAAAATCTTTCCCTCCACATAAGCTAATCCGGACAACGACCAAGTCTCCCCGACCCGCCCCAAGTCACTGATAGAAACAAGTGATTCCTCATCCAAAATTTCTGCATTCCATTTTAAAACATAAACCATTCCCGCCATCGTAGGGAAATAAATCAGCTCCCCCACCACGATTGGAGGAGCCGAGGACACATGCCCCCATCCACTCCCTGCATTCCTTTTATCCATCGTCGCCTTAAAGCCGTCCGCATTTTTCATATCATTGGGCACTGTCTTGCCCCACAAGACTTCTTCCTCTTTTCCCTTCTCACGAATTACCTGAGCGGGAACTTCCAAGTATTCAACTTTTCCATTTTTCAGGTTTACCCGACCAATCATAAAACCCTCAAAGGAACGAAAGTAGTGATATTCCCCAATTAATATATTGGTAAAGTAGGTGATCGGTTTTTTTGATTTCTTTAATGTTTGATTATGCTTAATCTCATAGTCTTTTCCATTCCACTTCGTAATCGAAACCTTTTCAAAAATGGAAGACTCCTTTTTCATTTTGCCTGTCCTTGAAGAGAGAGATTGATGCATCGAACCGGCGAAGAAATAAACTCCATTCTTATTCCAACTTGCATTTTGAGCCGCCGGATACCCCTTAATGGACTGGTCCCAGATACTCTTTCCACTTGTGAGGTCAATCATCGACAAACCATAAGGCTCCTCCGGTGGTTGATGCCCACCTCCCCGACCCGTCAAAATAGCTAACTTACCCTTTGCTAATTGGCCAAGCATCGAAGTCGAATGTACGGATGTTCCCGCTTCTGCCTGCCATAAAAGCTTTCCCGTTTTTAAATCATACGCCCGTAAAAAATTCCAGTACTCCTTCCCCCGACCAAGTACCTTCGATCCTGCCTTCGTGGTCGCCTCAATTGGCAAGTCATATTTGGGGGTATGTGCAACAATGACCATTCCGTCATACAAAATTGGTTCATGGGCCCGTGCATGGTGCCGACCAAAGGGAGTCCATTTATGTGTCCACAATTCCTTTCCCTCAAAATCAAAACTGGCAATCTTACCACCCACACTCATAAAAACCACCCGTTCCCCGTCACTCACAGGAGACGCTGCCGTGTTATCACTAAACAAACTGGATAAATCAGTCGTACGCGTACCGGGTATTTTTCTTTCCCATAATTTCTTCCCACTTTTTGCATCCAGACAAATACCCACAACATCAGTACCCATTTCTGAATCCCTCTCCATTCTTTCATGTGAGGTCACAAAGATCCGCCCATTTGAAATAATCGGCGTCCCCTGCCCCGTACTGGGCATGGGGGTTCGCCAAAGAATATTCTCATCCATCGACACGCTGAATGAATCAACAGCCTTGCCATTAACAGTAAAATCACCATTCGGACCAAATGCCTGAGGCCAATCTTCAGCGTAAAGAACCGTAGACATAAAAAAAGAAATAAACAAAAAGAGTCTCATCTAAGTGATGATCTTGAAATTGGATAAGTGGATAATGCAACATCCAAAGTAAAATCCTCATCTACTATTATTTCATTACCCAGGATAAATCTCTGCATATTGACTAATTCATCTAATTCGTCTAATTTAGATGAATATGAAATATTTCACGGCAAATGAAGCCAAACAATCTTTTGGACAGGTCATGGAAACCGCACAAAGAGAACCTGTTTTCATTAAAAAACACAACCGTCCTGCTGCAGTGGTAATTTCAGCTCAGGAATATGATCGGATGAGAAACATAAATATCGGCGAATTTACCCGCTTTTGTGACGAAGTATCACTACGGGCAAAGAAAAAAGGTCTGAATCAAAAAGAATTAAGCCGCTTGCTTTCCGATAAGTGAGTTACCTCGGACACCGCTTTATTGCGGACACGAACCTTATTATCAGTCGCCTTCTCTTGCCTGATTCAAAACCCGCAAAAGCTTTTATTAAAGCACAAAAAGGGGGCGACATGCTCGTCTCAGACTCCACTCTCTCCGAACTGGCTCAAGTTCTAGCCCGTCCGAAATTCGATAAATATTTAAGCCCAGAAGACCGGAAACGATTCTTCACCCTTATTGCACCACTGTGCATAAAAATTGATATTGTACAGACCATTACAGCATGTCGGGATCCCAAAGATAATAAATTCCTTGAACTCGCACTAAACGGTTCTGCAGATTTCATTTTATCTGGGGATAAGGATTTACTTGCACTCCACCCTTTTCAAGGAATCCCAATCTACAAACCAGCCGAATATCTTGGGTTGGAAAACTGATCAAAAGACCGAACTGCAAATGTTCCCTTCGGGGGCAATAAAGTGGAACCGTTTTTCCCATATGTAAATTCCGCTGATGCGAGATAATGTAGTAAGATCCTCACCGATCTCTTTTAATGTCCCGATAAAAATTCTCATGGGAGCCAAAGGTGAGCAAATGAATAGAATCACTTACCAGTTCATATGATAGTGAGGTAAGTTGCTTGTTTATCTTAAATTTATAAACCCTGACTCCCAGTAAATCTCCTTTTTTTTGTTGGCCAGATTCTGGATTTTCAATCAGGAAGCGAACCGCTTCATCCAATGAAACTTTTTCCTGCTTAGTAAGCTTTTTGAGTTTTCTTGAAAAGGTAGGGGAAAGAAAAACCTTTTGCTTAGCCAAAAGTATACTCCTCCTTATCGGAATACTGTATCTCTGCCCGTGCCAATAAAGTTTCCTTAATAAAAGAAAATGGTAAGTCTGGATTATCCTCAGCAGTCTTTCCGATCTTTGCCCAGTATTCCAGTTGCGATGTCATCGATCTTTGTTCCAGTTTGGAACGCAGCCTCGCCTGCTTTGCCAAATTATCAGAAATTCTAACTACTGTACTCATGCAATAAATGTAGCAATATGTAGCATATACGTCAAATAAAGTAACTTGATCGCAACTGCATGATCCAAATGCTTTAGAATTGTTAGACTTCGCATCCTAATCCAACAAGGCATCATAGATTAATCCCTTGAGGGCCCACTCGGTATTAAAAGAATATGGCATCACTTGTTCGAGGGTAAGCACCACCAAATTATCCTTCGGAGAAATCCAGTAGTGTGTACTGGCGGCGCCACCCCATCCGTACTCTCCCACCCGACGATCGGGATCCCACTCACTCATTTTCACCCGTACGGAAAATCCGTGCCCGTATCCGACTCCTTCACGAATCTGATTTCCAAAGGTTACCCAGCCCGCCTCCTTGGATACCTGATTAGTGGTCATTAACTTCACACTCTTCTTCTTGAGGTATTTCTTTCCGTCCCATTTTCCGCCATTCTCGATCATCAGTAAAAAACGCATGTAATCAGGTGCCGTTGAACAGAGCCCACCCCCACCCGATTTAAAAGCGGGGTCTTCTAGGTATTTACTCGTTTTCGAATCATCTTTCAAAGATAGCTTACCACCGCGGTAATTATAATTCGCCGCAAACCGGTCGGCCTTGCTTGGCGGTACATAAAATCCCGTATCCTCCATCTTCAAAGGTTTAAAAATTCGCTCCTGCAAAAATTGATCTAAAGGCATACCGGATGCCACTTCCACCACTCCGCCCAGTACATCAGTGGAACATCCGTACACCCAGTCTGAACCCGGCTGAAAAAGCAAAGGCACCTTGTTCATACCATTTATCATCGGGACCAGTTTTTTATCACGGTCGAGGACACCGGCATCCTTATGGGCCTGATTAATTTCCTTGTGTGGTGTCCGACCGTAAGTCAACCCCGAGGTATGCCTGAGCAAATCTGCAATCGTAACCTCACGAACCATCTCAACCAACTTACCCTTTTCTAATACCTTCATTTTTTTAAGAGGCGGGAAATACTGGGAAAGCGGATCATCCAAATTCAGCTTCCCTTCCTCGTTCAACATCAGGGCCGCGACCGAGGTAATTGACTTAGTCATCGAATAAATACGGAAAATGGTATCTCTCTTAATGGGTAAATCATTTTCCAAGTCTCTCTTTCCATAAGTTCCAAAATGAACGACCTTTCCCTTCCGAGCCACCACCACAATACCACCTGCGAGACGGCCCTCCTTGATCAACTCCTCCATTTTTTGGTCCACCCGATTGAGCTTCTTGGCATCCATTCCAACTTTTTTTGGAAGCACGAAACTTAAGCCATCCTCTGACTGGCCAAAAATAAATCCATTAAAGGGGAAAAACAAAAAGAGGAATAAAACTGAAAATCTCATATTATTCTGCTTACGCTCGGGTAATAATCATGGCAACTGCTTTACCTTTCTTTTTTTAAAATAAAGAGAACATAGTAATTAATAAATGTAACTATGACACATATGACATCCTGCATTCTTCTTTTTATCCGGTAATGGATTATATCTTTTCTCCATGAAAAATATAAATCCGCTTAAACCAAACCTTTCTCCTGAACTTGAAGAAATTCGCGTTCATCATATTCACAGTAGTGATAAATGCTATAGAATGTACGGCGGCTTAGCTTCCAATCTTATTTCCTTTGAAAATCATATTATTGAATTGGAAATTCGTCATGCGGAACGCTGGTCAAAACCGCCTGATGTAACCGCACTCCAAATTGCCACAGGATGGAAAGACAACAAAATACTCAACCAGGCAACTGGCTACCTCGTTCATTTATTCAAAAGAAGAAGTAATCCTGGAGTTGTCGCTCAAGTCCCCAAATCTGAAAATCGAGATAAAGTGGATGAATTTTGTTCCGAATTTATTGC
>ERZ887851.1870-NODE-1870-length-17331-cov-30.354538_pt1 | contig 17331 bp, 18 predicted proteins | sample MGYA00521100_ERZ887851 | MGnify/ENA primary metagenome ERZ887851 (study PRJEB32303, sample SAMEA104408602) | aquatic metagenome | biome: Brackish water; feature: Pelagic; material: water | place: Baltic Sea | collected 2014-06-06T16:11:00 | depth 11,444 m ...
TACCAGATAATGATCCTGGTGGAGAACACGAATAATAGAATGATTTTTTTTCCAGGGCTGTACAAGCCCTGGAATAATAAAATGAATTAACCTAATTTTTTTAACGCTTCCTCTAACATTTTAACCGAGTCTTCGTGCTTACCAGTTTTGTGAGCCGTTTCCCCGTTATCTCGTAAAGTCTTTACTTCTTTTAAAGCTTCTGGAGATAATTTAGAGCTAGCGATTTTTGCATCGACTTGCTTTAACAACATGGGACAAGATCCAGCGTAAGCAAATGATGACAAAAACATAGTTGAAATAATTATTGCAAATAATTTTTTCATTGTGTTTCCTTTGTTAAGTTCGGCGGGAATCTATCAGACCTATTAGATTGTCAATCGCCATCGTATGTCCACCCTCTCCATACTGTCGCAGATTAGCTATGCAAATTCTAGATATCTAAATTCAAGATAAGAGGCATCGAATTATAGCGCTACAAGATTGGCTCCCCTTTGATACTTATGTACCTATGAAAAATGAATATAAGCAAAAGTTGATATTATTAGCTTGTCTATTCCTAGCCAATCTAGTCGCCATTTCAGTCTAGCTAATACTTTCGCAATCGAAGCTTATGTTTAAGATTTCAAATCTCTCAATAAACCCAGAGGCCCAGGTTCTATATGGGCCTCACCAAATTTAATAGAATAACTTGGCGATATAAGCGTAGAGAGGAATTCCAATCATAATATTGATAGGAAAAGTTAAACCCAGCGACATACCAAAGTACACAGCGGGATCTGCTTTTGGGATAGAATATTTTAATGCAGCCGGAACCGCTATGTAGGATGCGCTTGCTGCTAAAATCATTAATAATATAGTGTCGCCTAGAGAAATCTGGAAAAATTTCGCAAGGACTAAGGCAAGCATAGCATGCACGGGTGGTGCTATAATAGAATACAAAATTAATAACGCTGATTTATTGAGAATGGATTGTAAGTTTCTTGCAACTTGCAAACCCATATCCAATAAAAAGAAAGCTAACATTCCTTTAAATAAATCAATGGAGAATGGAGCCATCATGGTTTCTCCACTTTCACCACTAATAAACCCTACTACCATAGCTCCTATCAATAGTAATTGAGCCCCATCTTTTAAAGATTCTTTAATTAAGGATGTGGTGGGAATAACGCTTTGTTTCTTTCTGTCATACATGCTCGCTCGATTGCCAAAAAAAATAGCAATGATAATGGCAGGCGACTCCATCAAGGCCATGGCAGCTGCCATATGACCGCCGTATGCTGTTTGATGATTGTCCAGAAACTGAGTGGCGGTAATAAAAGTAACCGCACTGACCGATCCATAAGTGGCAGCAACTGCAGCAGCATCGTACCGACTAATAATTTTTTTTAATAGATTGTAACCAATTACAGGAATGAGTACGGCAAGAAAGATTGCAAGTAACAACGTAATAACAATTTCATGATTAAAACCCGATTTGCTAAGAGCAAAACCACCCTTTAAACCAAGGCCCATTAATAGATACAGTGATAAGAATTTTGTTAAAGGTTCCGGGATGGATAAGTTTGACCGAATAAGACCAGCAAAAATTCCAAATAGAAAGAATAAAATAGCTGGATCTAATAAGTTATGCATCTTGTTATAGTCATTTATTGTTTAGCGTTTTTCATTTTTAGAATTTTTTGCGCAAGTAGGGAACTAACTAATTTAGCTCCTGCAACATTGGGATGAATACCATCGGCTTGGTTATATTGAGGCTGCATAGCAACACCTTCTAATAAAAATGGAATAAGCGGAAGATTGTAAGTCTTGGCTAATGCTGGAAAAATAGCATCAAATTCTTTTTTATAAGCAAGGCCATGCGTGGTGGGTGCAACCATGCCAGCAAGAATAATCGGTATATTGTTCTTTTGTGTTTGTTGAATAATTTTTTCTAAGTTCGATTTTGTTTCCTTAGGGTTAATGCCACGTAACATATCATTTGCACCTAAACCTATAATCAGAAGATCAATGCCTGGCTCTTGCAATGTCCATGCAATGCGATTTAATCCACCAGCGGAGGTACTTCCAGATACACTACCGTTGATAATTTGAATCTTATAACCCTTTGCTTGTAACTGCTCTTCTAAGATAACAGACAAATGTTGTTCAGCAGGTAAACCATACCCTGCCATTAAACTGTCACCAAATAAGACTACCTTCTCTACCGCTGATGCTTTTATGCACAGTAGACACAGTATCGTAATTTTAATAAGTACAGTTTTAATCATGAGCACTCTTCTTAAATTAAAAAAGGTAAATCTAAAATACCAAACTGGCAACAAAGCGATCAAAGTGTTGCGTGATATTGACCTTGAAACCAAAGCACAGGAAACGATATCTATTGTTGGTGAGAGTGGTTCAGGCAAAACTAGCCTGATTATGCTGATTGCTGGACTAGAAAAAGCTAGTTCAGGAAATATTTTCTTTGAAGGAGAAGATATTAGTACCATGTCTGAGGATGCAGTCTCTGACATTAGAAGAAGGAAAATAGGAATTATTTTTCAATCTTTTTATCTTATTCCTAATTACACGGCTTTAGAGAATGTTGCTTTAACCCTGGAGTTAAATCGATTGCCTCAACCCATAACGCAAGCGAAACATTTACTAGAACGCTTTGGTTTAAAGCACCGTTTACACAATTTGCCATCCCAATTATCAGGTGGAGAACAACAGCGTGTAGCCATTGCTAGAGCCATCGCTATGAAACCATCGTTGATTTTAGCAGATGAGCCGACGGGAAATTTAGACAGTGAAAATTCTAAAATGATTGCGAATATTTTATTTCAATACGCTAAAGAGGAAGGATCTTCTTTAATGATGGTGACCCACGATAAGCAATTAGCCAAACAAGCAAAACGAAGTATCCAAATTCAAGATGGCAAAATCATCTAGCTTTATTCAACCATCTTTAATTATCCAATACGCTTGCCGCGATCTTGCAAGAAATTATAAAAAAATCTCAAGTATTATAATTACCTTATTGATTAGTTTATTTATTTTAAGTTCCATCCTCACCATTGAAGATAGTTTGCAAAAAGAATTAAATAATAATGCAAGAGCATTGCTAGGGGGTGATGTTGAAATAGATTATAACCGAGATCCTGGTGATCAAGCTCTATTAGATCAAGTACGAACCTTTGCTACGGTCTCGCAAATGGTGGAATTTAGTACCATGCTATCTACCTACCAAAGAACGAATAATTCCTCTCTTTTTACTAGAGTGAAAACCGTGGATGAGCTGTATCCTTTGTATGGTTCGGTTCAGGTGGAGCCTGCCAATGCTTTACAACGAATGCAAAAAGAAGACAGGACGATACTGGTTAATGAAAACATTTTTAAAACATTACAACTAACGTTAGGGGAAACTATTAAGGTTCAAGATCAATTATTCACAATCATTGGCATAGTGCGTGCTGTTCCTGATGTTAGTGGATTTATTGCTTTTGGCGATTTTGCCCTTACCGGAAAACAAACCTTAGAGTTAATGAAGCTGAATACCATGGGCAGTTTTTTAAACCATGAATACAAAGTTCGTTTTCCAGAACAAGATAACATTGCAACTAACAGACTTAAAATTCAAACCATTTTTGCCAACGATAAAAAAGTCATACTTCGTTATCCAGAAAATTCTGCAAGTGGTCTGAAACGAGTTATTAATAATTTTTCTCAATTCTTATCGCTTGTTTCTATCAGTGCGATGCTGATTGCAGGGATTGGGATTGCGAATACCTTAATGTCTTTTTTAAATCAGAATAATATGTCGATTGCGGTACAAAAAGCTTTGGGCTTTCCCTCTATCCACATCAAAGCAGTCTATTATGTTCAATTATTATGTTTATTATTAATCATTAGTATCCTCGCTTACGCTTCTAGCTTTTTAATTATTCCTATCGTTAGCAGTTATCTTTCTCAAGGATTGGGTTTAGCCATTGATGCTGACTTTTCATTTGTGAACTTTAGTAAAATTTTCTTAGTTGGATTATTAGTACTTATTCTTTTTTCTATCCCAACTCTTAATGCCATTGATCAAGTCAAAGCATCGAATTTATTTCGTAATGTATTTCAAAATTTAGAATTTTATTATTCCAAACGATCGGTTGGCGTAAGCTGCATCGTCTTCGTTGCTTTAGTTCTTTTATTTACCCTGGGATCGGCAAGACCTCTATATAGCCTTGGTTACTTTGCAGCGTTTTTACTTTGTTTGCTGATTTTTTTTGGATTGTCCAAATTCATGATTGCAGGATTAAAAATGTTTCAGACTAGTTCTAATATTTCCCTTAAAACATCGGTGAAAAATATTACGCAAGCAAAAAGCATTACACCGATTACGATTATGTCTTTAGGACTAGGCGTCACTTTGTTGTTAACTTTGGCTTTAGTTGGAACTAATTTTAAACGAGAGATTGCTAAATCGATTCCAGCCATTGCGCCTGATTATTTTTTTCTTGGAATACAACAAGAGGATAAAAATATATTTCAAAAGACTATTATAAGTATGGATCCTTCGGTCAAGCTTGAGGTAGTTCCTATTATTTCTTCCGCAATTACAAAGATCAATGGCATCGATCCGAATACCTACATTCAACCTAGCAATGATAGTTATTGGGTGATTAGTCGTGAGCGTCGATCATCGTGGGCGGATGTTACTCCAGAAGACAATCCTATTGTGGCAGGTACATGGTGGGATATAAATCGGTCAGACCAATTACAAATTTCACTGGACGCAAAAGTTGCAAGGGACTTTGGTATTCGTCTAGGGGATACCTTTACTTTAAATATGTACGGCAGAGAGATTACAGGAACCATTATTAATTTTCGTGCAGTCGATTACCGAGATTTAAATATTAATTTTGCCATGTTATTTAATCCATCCTTTGCCAAAAACATTCCTCATGAATTTTTAGCCACTGCTAAATTTACGGATCCAAAAAAATTTCAAGAAAGCAGGATGTTAGATGCATTACCTAGTTTATCCATGATCAAAATTGCTGATTACTTAAATAAAGTGACTGCTATTCTTAATCAAATTTTTATTGCCGTCCTCCTCATATCTGCTGTCACTGTTATTATCGGCCTCATTGTTATTTCTAGTGCAATTATGGTGCAGGGAAAAATAAAAGAATTTCAAAATTTAATTTTTAAAATTTTAGGCTTCTCGCAAAGAGAGGTTATCTTATCCTCTGTCATCGAGTTTCTGATTATCTTTAGTTCAGTTATTCTGATTGCTTGTCTTTTTGCAATTCTAGGATCTAAATTTATTATTGAAACTATTTTTAATTTAGTGTGGCTTTTAGATATATCTATTTTATTTTATCTTGCAGGATCTATCGGAGTAGTAACGTTAATACTCATTATGCTCACTAACATTCGTTACCTAAATCCAAAAGTATATCCTTTAATTAGAAATCAGTAATAATGCTAAAATAATTTACTGAAAACTATTTTTTAAATTTTTATTTTTTATAAGAACAACCACCTGGATAGACCATTTCCAGTTCAGCGTATTGTTTGTTGGGATTAAAACATCCTACCATAAAAGGCATAGGATCAATTCTTCTTCCATCTTTCCAAACTTCAAAGTGTAAATGCGGGTATCCTGGAGGTCTTTTATCGTACATATTGTTTCGGTATCCGGTTGTACCTTTGGTGCCAATGACCATTCCCCTTTTTACTATATCGCCCCCTTGTACAAATACCTTATCTAAATGCTGGTAATCTGTTTCTAATCCCCCTGCATGTTTAATTCTTGCACTAATATTAAAATAAGCTTCTGCGTTAGCTTTTATTTTTTTATCCTGCACTCCCATTACCTCTCCATCAAGAGGTGCAATTACCAAAGATCCCGTAGGTCCTTTAAAATCAACTCCGGTATGATAAAAACTCATTTTCCCTGTACTTACATTTTGCATAAATTTATTTCCGATATTTGATCTTTTTTTTTCATAATTATTTTCCAGTATTCGCTGACCTGTTTCAGCGGCCATAGCAGAGGATAAAATAATAGAGGAAAGAATAATGGTAATAAACTTTTTCATTTTCATTGCATCATTACAGTGAAAAGGAATTTATCAGACGTATTAGAATGTCAACTATTAATAGCTATTGTTTTATAATCTTTAATTTTTTGCGCTTTGCTAAAAAAACTAATTTTTTTATTGGTGTATCCACCAAGTTTAAGACAAAAATCTACTTTGGAGTTTAAGGCTGCATGATAATCATGCTCACTATCGCCAATGAAAATGGCATCCTTTCTTTGTAATTTAAATTGCTTAATCACATTTAGCAAAACACTGGGATGAGGTTTTTTATGTGTAAACGTATCTCCTCCTGCAACAAAAGTGAAATATTGTTTTAGACCTGATTTGTGCAAAACAATCTTAGTTAGTTTTTCTAACTTATTTGAACATACAGCAAGCTGATAGTGTTTTTGCAATCGTTTGAGCAAACGTTTAATTCCAGGATAGGGTCTTGATTTCACATACACATTTTTTTTGTAATAGGTAAAAAAGAAATTGTACATTTGTTGTCTTTGCTCGTCGGTTACTTTCTTGTTTTGCATCGCAAGCGACTTAATAATATTTCCCATAATACCTTGACCAATAATGCTTTTTACTTTTTTGTAACTTATCGGTTTAAAACCAAATGTTTTCAAAGTTAGATTATTCGCAGTCATGATATCTCCGCCAGAGTCCACCAGAGTTCCGTCCAAATCAAAAATGATGAGCTTTTTATTGGTTAAATCCATTACAAAAATTTAATTTTTGCAGGATCTAAGTATATTTGGATTTCTGCTTGTGGTGCATGAATGGCTTTGTCAATTTCATGAAGCGTATCGACCACTAAAGCATGATTATTCACATTCACAATATATCTGACAATGTTTCCTAAAAATTCTTGATGTTCAACAATACCTGAAAATGCTTGAAGATTATCTTTCTGCTCTAAATACAAATTTTGTGGTCTTAACAAAACAGAGGAACCTTTAGCATCACTCGCAAGACCTTGGATGACCAATCCTTGGTTGCTGGTGAAAACCGTATTTGCAATTGTTCCTTCTAAGACATTGGTCGTACCTAAAAAGTTTGCAACAAAAGTGTTGGCAGGATTGTTATATAGGTCCACTGGTTTTCCCATTTGCTGAACAACGCCTTCGTTAAAAATTGCAAGATTGGTGGACATCGCGTTTGCCTCTTCTTGATCATGCGTTACAAAGATTGTCGTAATACCTAATTGATTATGCAAATCTAATAATTCTTTTCTCATTTGCACTCTTAACTTTGCATCTAAATTAGAAAGTGGCTCATCTAGCAATAATACTTTTGGTTTAACGACCAATGTTCTTGCTAAAGCAACCCGTTGTTGCTGACCACCAGATAATTGATAAGGGTATCGTTTACTTAAATCTTGTAAATCAACTAACGCTAAAATCTCTTTTACTCTTTGATCAATTTCATCTTTAGGGATTTTTTTTTCTTCTAATCCAAAACTAACATTTTTATAAACAGTCATATGCGGCCACAGTGCATAGTTTTGAAACACCATTCCCACATCCCTTTCCCAAGGATTAGAATTACTTACCTCTTGTCCTGCAATATACAGCTCACCCGATTGTGATTTTTCAAAACCCGCAATTAATCGAAGTAAGGTTGTCTTGCCACAACCGGATGGACCAAGAAAAGTATAAAAGTCTTTATTATGAATAGTTAAATTGACATCTTTTAAGACATGGTTCGTTCCGTAAGAAACGTTAATATTTTTAATTTGAATAATGGGATCTTGCATTAATCTATCTTAGCCTCCATTCCTCTTTGTTTATAGTTTTTTTCAATGATTAATTGGGACAAATAAGTTCCGGCTGCAACAATTAAAACTCCAATCACTCCAAATCCAGCCCCAGGCCCTCTACCCGCTGCCGTTTGCATATAAGAATAAATCGCATAAGCCAATGGCGCATCGGTTTCTGTCGACACCAACATAATCGTTGCAGATAATTCAACGGTTGCTGTAGAAAAACTGGTGACAAATCCAGCTAACAAACCGCCCGTCATTAAAGGGATTAATATTTTCCTAAAAATAGTAGTTTTTTTTGCACCTAAAGATTCAGCTGACTCTTCTAAATATTTACTAATTTGCATCAGCACTGCATTACAAGCCCGCAAGGCATACGGCAATCTTCGCACGGCAAGAATGATTACAATCATAAACCACCAGGAAGCAAGCGGCTTATCATTCCAGGGTAAATTAATAGAATAAAATGTTCGAAGGTATCCTATTCCTAAGACTAACCCCGGAATAGCAAGCGCACTCATCGCAATGTAATCGAGTAATTGTCTTCCAACAAATTTAGTACGAAGCACAATGTAAGAAATAAAAAACGCTAAGACAATATCGATAAAGGCTGCAATCGAACAATAGAGCAAAGTATTTTTGATAAAGACACTATTGTCAAAGACTGCCTTGTAATGACTAAAGGTATAAGCATCGGGCAACACACTAAAGGACCAAATTGTTCCAAAGGATAATAAAGTTAATGCAATATGCGGAGATAAAACTAAAAATAAAATAAAAAAGACAACAGCATAAGCAAATACTTTTTGATGCGGTAAAAAATTTCTTTTCACCATTCCTCCACCACCCTTTTGCAACATCGAATAATCTTTTCCCCCTAACGCAAGTTTGGCAACCCACACAGCAGCAATGGAAGTTAAAACAAGAATAACTCCAATCACATAACCCATGGGATCATTGATACCAATCGAAGAAATTCGCAAATAAGCTTGAGGTGCAAGCATGGTATTCACATCTAGCAATAACGGCGTTCCTAAATCATCAAACACTTTTAGGAAGACTAAACTAGCGCCCGCTACATAGCCTGGCATCGATAAAGGAAGAACAATTCGTCTAAAGAGTTTAAATCCTTTGGAGCCTAAGCTTTGCGCTGACTCTTCCATCGTGCGGTCGATGTTATTTAAACTGGTAATCAAGTTAATTAAAATAAAAGGAAAGTAATGAATGGATTCAACAAAAATCACACCGTTTAATCCTTCCATAAACGGAATTTTAAATCCGAACCAATCATCTAATAATAAATTGATGGATCCATTGCTACCAAACAGTAATTTCATGGCAACCGCTCCTACAAAAGGAGGCATAATTAAAGGAATAAAACCAAGACTTTGAATAAGAACCGAACCTCTAAAATTAAATCTTGCAGTAAAATAAGCTAGCGGAATCGCAAAAATAGAAGCAACCACCACAGACATGGCAGCTACATAAAAAGAGTTATAAAAAGACTCGATAAACAGTGCACTTTGAAAAAAATCGTAAAAATTAAGAAAAGTGAAATGACCGTTTTGATCTAAAAAAGAAACATAAAATACTTGAAAAATAGGAACAGCTAAAAAAATTAGCAAAAATAAGCCAATAAAAACTGCTGTTGATTTTAAAAAAAGATTTTTAAACATAAATAATTTATATGGCCCCAACTTTTTTAGTTAGGGCCATACAATCGATTATAGAGATTTTAATGCTTCTTCAGCTTTTTGTTTAGCTAATGCGTAATTCGCAACTACTTGCTTGTCCCAATCCGCTTCTACTTCGGCTTGACGAGTACCAGCGTATTTTTCTCCATCTTTTGCTTTCTTTCTACTTTTTTTAAATACTTTGTTGAAAGCAGGATCATTCGCTTGTGCTTCTGTGATTGGTAGTTTTGCCACTAAAGCTCTTGCTTCGGCAATCAATTGTTTTGCTTTGGCATTATTCTTGTTACCAAGTTTTTTTTCCGCCGCATACACTGCTGCCATTGCAGCTCTTAACTCATCCATTCGGTATGTAATCATCACATCGAATAATGAATTAACAAGATTGTATCTATTTTTAGATAGCGTTACGTCAAACTTCACTGCTGCACCAATGGAACTATTCTTAAATGGATTAGGAAAGTCTTTTGGAGCTTTAGAGTAAGTTTTTGGATTAACTGGTAACCTTCTGATTTTTGGATCTAGCAAAATTGTTTGACCTTCTGGCGAAAGCAAGAAGTCAATAAACAATTGTGCATTTTTTTGGTTCGGAGCATTTTTAATGATACCAATGTTTGCCGGAACCAACGTAGTAATGGTTGGATATACAAATTTCACTGGGAAACCTCCACCAATCGAAGATAGTCCAAAGAAATCGATCACGATCCCAACACCAAAATCACCACTGTTCACACCATCGGGTACACCAAAACTTCTTGCTGTGACGGTTTTAAAGTTTGCAGAAATGAATTTCATTTTTGCCCAACCTTTGTCAAAACCATCTCCTTGCAATAAAGTTTCTACGGTTAAGTGCGTTGTTCCTGATCGTGATGGAGCACTCATTCCTGTGTGACCAAAATAAATTGGTTTTGCTAGATCAATCCACTCTTTTGGTTCTGGTAGTTTATTTGCTTTTAGATATCTTGTATTCCACATCATGCCGTATCCAGCAGCTGCAAAGCCTGTATAAAATCCATCCGGATCATTGACAGGATAAGAACCTACTTTTGCAGGAATGCCTTTTGTTGCTGATGTATATTTTTCTAATAGCCCATCTCCTTTTAACACTTCAAATGCATCGGGTGCAGAAGCCCAAAATAGATCGGTTCCATTATTTGATTTTGTTTCTTGAATATACTTAATTCCAGCTGTCGTTTTTTTTCCAACGATCTCAACTGTAACGCCTGAGTATTTTTTTTCAAATGCTTCCTTAAATTTTCCGCTTAAGTCTTTAGGAAATGAAGTAACAACTGTTACTTTTCCAGAAGCTGCGAAAGCATTAGAAGCAAATAATAGCGCAATAAAAATTGCTAATATTTTTTTCATTATTATCCCCCTTAAATTTATGTAAAATTATCAAATAACAAATATTTGATCAATGCAATTCAAAACTAAAGTTAACAAATTGTTGATAAATCAAATAGTTTACTTCCAAAATATAGAAGCTAAAACAAAACCGGTTCCAAAAGAGTACAGCGCTATTTTAATATATTTGTTTTGTTGGTCTTCTGCCTTTTTAGCAAAAGCCATTCCTAGCATAGCGCAACCTAGTAAAAGTAAAAACTGTTGAGGCGTCATCGATTATGTCTTCTAAAGTTTAAATGATATTCATATTACTATACAATTTATTTAATGAAAAAATTTTTATTATTTATAGCTGCTTTTGTTTTGTTCTTTTCTGAAGTGCACGCAAATAATCATTTTCCCATCACCAGAGAAAATAAGGAAGCGATAGCGCTTGGTCAAAAATTGTACAATCAAAACTGTGTAGCATGTCACCAACCCAATTTGGTTGGACAAACCAATTGGAAAACCAAACTAGATGCAGATGGCCACCGATTGGCTCCACCTTTAAATGGAACGGGTCACGCCTGGCATCATTCCGATGCGATGCTACATGATGTTATTAAGTATGGTTATGCAAATATGATAAAAAATTATAAAGGCAAAATGATGGGTTTTGCAAAAGTGTTAAGCGATACAGACATTGATCATGTTCTTGCCTACATGAAATCATTTTGGCCTGAAGATGTATACCAACATCAAATAAAACTTAGCAAACACGGCCACTAAAAAAATATATTCAAAGTAAGAAAAAAGTATATAGATCGAAGATACAACCTTTGCATTAATACTTTGTCGAACTTTGTTTTTTTCTTAATTCTGCTTTCTGCTGTTAGCCATGTGAGCTGGAATATTTTAATAAAACGATCGAACAATAAAATTATTTTCACACGAGCGTTAACCTTAGTTGGAAGTGTACTGTTAATTCCCGTTACCTTTTTTTTAGATCCCCTACCAACAGCAGCCTACCCTTATTTTGCTGGAACTTTGATTATCCATGTTTTGTACAAATTGTTTTTATGTAGCATGCACGAAAGATCCGATCTTTCGTATGCTTATCCCGTTGCACGAGGTCTGCCTTCTTTAATTATTTTGTTTGCCACTCCTTTTATTTTTAATGAAGAGCTAACGTTACAAAATGAATTAGCAGTATTATCTATTTGTTTTGGCATTTTGCTTCTGGTTTTTGCCAATCAAAAATTTAAAGAAATTAATTTCGCAGGTCTTGGTTTTGCTGTGCTGGTTGCTTTAACCATTGCCGCTTACACTATTAATGATGCTAAGGGAGTGAGGATTTCTGAACCTTTGACTTATCTTACTTATTATTTTGCTTTAGATGGCATTGTTTTCAACTTGGCTTTTATGATTTTTTTTAGAAAAGAAAAATTTGATCTTGCTATCGTTAGAAAAGAAATCAAACCAATTATTAGCGCTGGAATACTCAGTTTGTATTCTTACTATCCTGCCGTATATGCATTTACCTTAACCAAAGTTGCAACCGTTGCAGCGCTAAGAGAGTGTAGTATTTTACTTGCATCGTTATATGGCGTGTTTGTCCTGAAAGAGAAGCTTGGTACCATCAGGATTATTTCGGCTATTTTTATTTTTGCAGGTAGCTTAATGATTAAATTATATTCCTAGATATATTGGCGTGAAATGAACTTATTTAGTCGATTTTTTTTATTTATATAGTTATCCCCATTAGGACATGGTAGATTAGTTTTTTTAGATACTACCATTTAAAATTCATTCGTCTTCAAGCCTTGGTAAGTATTATTTGGCAAATGCTAATCTAAAAGACTGTATCATCCTTTGGGATTTCCCTGGATGCAACCTTGTGCATAATTAAGAAAGGCCACCTTTTGAAACTTAAAAATATTGTATCCCTAGCAAGTACACCAAACGCAATTTTACCATTTCACAGAAAATACCCAGCGTTAAACAAAATTAATAAAAAAATTGAAATTCTAATTGTTCCCAAACCACGCAATCTGCAACGCAATCAGAAGAATGTTGCCATTGTGTGGGATGAGCATGCCATTCTTAAAATTTTACAAAGCGCATACGCCAATGTCATTATTACAAATATTAAAACAGAAAATGACCTTAAGCGATTGGCGCAACGAAAGCCTGATTTAGTTTTTTCTGGTGTGAAGTACTTTGATTTTAACGACCGAACGATCTGGTTAAATGATTATCTTGAAATACATGGCATTGCTTACATGGCTTCAGGAAGACAAGCTTTACAAAATGAACATGACAAAAGCAGAGCAAAAGAAATTATACAACAAGCTAAGGTTAAAACGGCAAGTTTTTTCACCACTGAACCAGGCGAGCATACTTCCGAAGCAGCCTTGCCTATTGCTTTTCCTTTATTTATTAAACCTGTCACAGGTGGCGATAGTAGAGGGGTCGATTGCAATTCCGTTGTTTATGACTTTACAAGTTTTACAGCTAAAGTTTTGGATATAAAAAATAAACAAAAATCTTCATCCTTAGTAGAAACGTATCTTTCAGGAAAAGAATACAGTGTTGCTATTTTAGAAGATAGTGTGACAGGAAATATTAAAGCTATGCCTATTGAAATTATTGTACCTAAAAATAATAACGGTCACTGTATATTAGATTACAATATAAAAAAACTAGATGAGGAAAAAGTAATAGCAGTAACAAATAGTAAAATTTTTAATCAACTTTCTATTTTGGCAAAAAAAGCATTTGCAGCCTTAGGAGGAAAATCATTAGGAAGAATAGATATTAAAATGAATGAACAAGGAGAAGCTTATTTTATTGAAGCTAATTTAATGCCGGGCTTGAGAAAAGGATATTTCTATCGAGCTTGCCGCCTTAATTTAGATCTAAGCTATCCAGAAATGATTTTATTAATTGCAAGAAATGGACTTGCGTTAAACCAATCGTATTCTGTTTCTAATATTAACGTTTTAGAAACAACAAATACTTATCTTTAAAATTTATACAGTAATTACTAAATTAATACCCGCTGATGCAAGTACCACTCCTATTATTTGGTAGTAGGAACTTCGCTATGATAGCTAAATTTATACACGACTTCATTTCTTCGATACAATGTGGTGCTAGCCAGATTCTTATTTTTCAACATTTGCGCCAACTTATCACAAAGTAATTTCTTAATTTCTTCTTCTGCTATTGTTTTAACTTGGCAACCTTTCGCGGTTGTAATTTCCACGCGAAACATGATTTATTTTTCTTTTGTTGGAGTTTCCAGCCAAATTAAAAAAACCATAAATAAAATGGTTATAGGTATTCCTAAAGCAAAAAGTATGATGGCCGTCTGTGGTTCCACGAACATTTCTTGGTTAAATTGTAAGAAAAAAATTAATAAATAAAGAAAGAATAATTTTTTTAGTCGTTCACACCGTATCAAATTGGCATGGGAAACATACTAAATAACTAAGAATGCCACTTTTAAAATACGAATGTAAGCAATTGCTTTAATATTTTTCATAACAGCTATGTATTAATATCAATATCCAATCTTTCATAAAAAATTACTATCAAATGGAATTAATAATTATGCATTTTGCTTATGGACTGGAGACGGTTACAAGTTTTTAATAAAATAGCTAATTTTAACAGCTTTACAGAAGCCTCTAAAAATTTAAAAAAATCACAATCAGCTTTAAGCAGGGATATTATTTATTTAGAAAAGAAAGCAGGTTTTAAAGTTTTTGTCAGAGATATCAGAGGTATTAAACTGACCAAAGAAGGACAGGCACTATTATCCATCACCAAAGAATTTTTTAACAAAATAGACTCACTTAAATAATTTTCACTATCTATCTAAATTTTAGATATCCAATTCAATCAGGTCTGTACGTCATTAGTAACATTACAAATTTTTACTTAAATCATTAAAGATAGTTTCAATTTAGGAGAAACTATGAAAAATAAAATATTAAGTTTAAGTGCGAGTTTGTTACTCTTGGCATCAGTCTCAACTTCTCATGTTGCAGCTGAACCAATTAAAATAGGAGCTGCAGAAATATCATTTAACGCTGGCTACATGTCTAACTATCAGTGGAGGGGCGAAGACCAAAATTCAGGCGATGGAACGCCTATGGCTGGAATGGATGTATCTCTTCCGCTTAATATCTATGTAGGAACATGGACAGCTTCTGCTGATTGGGCTAACGGTCAGGAAGTTGATTTTTATGGAGGAATTGCTCCATCCTTTGGCGATATAAGTTTTGATCTTGGTTATATTTCTTATTACTACCAAGGTGGAGATGATGGAACAAACTTTGGAGAATTTTATATTGGAGCAAGTTATGCACCAGAAGATAAACCTTACTCCTTTGGATTAAAGTATGCAGAAAGCGATACAAAAGGTGGTGATAATACTGCTGCAAATGGTTCTTATAGCGAAGTATCCGCAAGCTACGATTTTATATCTTTAACGTATGGTGATTATGAAAAATCTAGAGAATATTACACCGTAGCAGTAACCAAAGAATATTCAGGAATTGAATTTAGCCTGGCTTATACAGATGCTGACTGGGATGCTGGCAAATCTGCTGCAACCAATGGAAAAGATGAATTTTTAGTTCTATCGTTATCAAAATCGTTCTAATCGTTTATTGCTCTCCCAAAAAAAACCCTGGACTTAAAATCTAGGGTTTTTTTTTTTCATATTTGAATATAAAGTAGATTGTATGACATGGTATCTTCTTGGATTATTGTTGTGCGTCATCATTCGATGCTTATTTGCTCACCCCTATAAAAATGAATTAGAACGATATGAAGACAAACATAATTGGACTTCACTAGGGGGTTGTTGAATTAATTGTTAATTGTTAATTGTTAATTATTAATAGTCAAAACTAACAATAAATCATTTGTTTATCAGATGAAATTGTAAGTGTTGTTTTTGTAAAAAATATGATAGCATCAAATATGAAAAACTTATTTAAAGTGAAATATATTTTTTTAAAAACTCACCTAGCACAAAACTATAAAATTTAGTTTTAACAAAAATATCAAAGCAAATTTATTAACTTTACATAACTTATTATTTTATGATTCGGCCATTAGATAAAAAGATTCGTAGTTCTATTAAAATTAATAAAAAACGAGTTCAGCAAAGATTAGATAAACTTTCAAAATTTACTATACCAGAACGCCCTTGGACACGGCGCGCATTCACTGACGATTATGCATCCGCAAGGAAATGGTTAATAAAGGAAATGAAGTCAGCTGGTTTAGTTATACGCTTAGATGCTGGTGGTAACCTTATTGGAACCATCAAAGGATCGAATTCTAAACTCGGTATTATTGCTAGCGGTAGTCACATTGATACGGTTATGGGTGGGGGCAGATACGATGGAATGCTTGGTGTTGTGGCTGCACTTGAAGCTGCTCAATCAATTTATGAAAGTGGTATTCAACTTAACCATACACTTGAGATCATAGATTTTCTATCAGAAGAAACTAGTGATTATGGCATTTCTTGTATCGGAAGCAGAGCTATGTCTGGCAATCTTTCAAACAAAGATTTACAATTTACCAATACCTCTGGTGAAAATCTCGGACAAGCTATTAAACGCATCGGTGGAAATCCAAAAAAACTTAATGCTCCCCTTCGTAGTAAAAATGAATTAACTGCTTATCTAGAATTACATATTGAACAAGGACGGATTATTGAAACTTCGAATAAACAAATTGGTGTCGTAACTAATATTGTAGGAATTCTTCGATATGAAATTACAATCTCTGGCCGTGCCGATCATTCTGGGACTACACCCATGCATCTTCGTCAGGATGCGCTTGTAGGTGCATCCAAATTCATAGAAAAAGTAAACTCCTTAGCTAAAACTTTTCAACGAACTCAAGGTCATCTAGTTGCAACCGTTGGAAAATTATCTGTTTTACCCAATGCTACTAATGTAGTTCCGGGCGAAGTACGTTTGTCTTTAGAAATACGTAGCGACAACAAGAAAAGATTAAATAATTTTCTCAATACGATGATAAAATGGTCAAAAATTAAGATTGATAAGCAAGAACAATTACAAATTAAATATCAGCCCTTAAGCGTTTCTAATCCAATTTTCTTTGCAGATACTGTCATTAATAAAGTAGCTAATTCTGCTACCTCGCTAGGTTTAAGTTGGATGAAAATAAAAAGTGGAGCTGGGCACGATGCTGGATACATGGCAAGTCTTTGCCCTGCTGGGATGATTTTTATTCCTTGTTTTGATGGACGAAGTCACTGTCCAGAAGAGAATATAACTATAAAAGATGCGATAAACGGTGCTAGTGTTCTAACTCATGCACTATTACTTTTAGATAATCAAGAATCTTAAAAAACGTTAAGATAATGTTTTAAATATTATTTAGTTATTAGCTAATAAAGTCTCGGATAACGTTGCCCAGTAATGAGCACCGATCGGTA
>ERZ887851.1873-NODE-1873-length-17312-cov-12.019123_pt1 | contig 17312 bp, 12 predicted proteins | sample MGYA00521100_ERZ887851 | MGnify/ENA primary metagenome ERZ887851 (study PRJEB32303, sample SAMEA104408602) | aquatic metagenome | biome: Brackish water; feature: Pelagic; material: water | place: Baltic Sea | collected 2014-06-06T16:11:00 | depth 11,444 m ...
AATTTTAACATGCTCGGTTCATGTGTCTATATTATTGTTTTTTTATGGTCACCTGATGTTCGCTATTAGGCATTTACTCACAATTTTTATGTTATAATCGGAGTTCGTGAATCTTCGATTTTCTTGCTTGTGGAAAATTTAAAAAGTTTGGTTCGTCTATTAGAGTTTGGACTGTAAATATACCATTTTTGAAAGGTTCTTTTTAACTAAAAAACCGTAATATTGTGTATGGATTTTTCCGAAGTAATAGGCCAACAACATATCAAATCACATTTAACAAAGACTGTTGAAAATGGACGGATTCCACATACACAACTATTCATTGGTAGGGCGGGTTCTGGTATTTTACCACTTGCCTTAAGTTATGCTAAAGAAATTTTATGCCATTCGTTTACAAAAGGAAGTGATGAATATATTTCTTGCAAAAATAAAATTGAAAAATTAGCCCATCCAGATCTGCATTTTGTGTATCCAGTAAACACCAATGAGAATATTAAAAAGAACCCCGTTTCAGATAATTTCTCTACAGAATGGCGAAAATTTATTTTAAAAAACCCTTACGCCTCCTTATACGATTGGTATCAATTTATAGGAATTGAAAAAAAGCAAGGAAATATAAGTAAGCATGAGGCCGGTTCGATTTCAAAAAAACTATCATTAAAAGCTTATGAAGGTGGATACAAGTTGATGATAATTTGGATGGCCGATAAAATGAATACTGAATGTTCTAATCAGTTATTAAAATTAGTGGAAGAACCTCCTGAAAAAACAGTGCTATTGCTTTTAACTGAAAACGCGGAACATGTTTTAGGAACCATTCAGTCGCGTTGTCAAGAATTACACATCCCGCTTTTATCTGAAGAAGATATTTACACACAATTAACTAATAATAATCAAGTTAACACAAGTGAAGCTAGAAAAATAAGTCATCAATCCAATGGTGACTTTAATAAAACATTACACATTATAAAAAACGATGGTGATGAGGTGCTTTTTGAAAACCTATTTGTTTTTTGGGTAAGAACTGCATTTAAAGCGAAAGGTAACAAAAGTGCGATTAATGATTTATTTGATTGGAGCGAAGAAATAGCAAAAAAAGGTCGCGAGACACAAAAGAAGTTTTTAAGTTTTTGTTTAGAAATTTTCCGCCAAGCAATGCTTAAAAATTACAAAGCAGATTCATTGATTTATTTTGAAAGTCATAACGGAAAATTTTCATTTGATAAATTTTCAGCATATATCCATCAAAATAATATTTTTAAAATTAAGGATGCTTTAGAAGATGCAGAATATCATATTGAGCGAAATGGAAATGCTAAAATAATTTTTACAGACTTATCTATACAATTGACTCGGTTAATTCATAGAAAAGAATTGGTTTAAAATTCATTTTTTATTCAGATGAAGCTAAAACCAAAAAAAAAATTAATATTTTTAATTCTGTTGCTCTTCAATCGTTCTGAATGACAGAACTAAAGTATCACGTTTTTCTATTGTATTTTGTTTGCCAATAAACTCGATTTATTAAAAACGCCTTAAATAAAAAGCTTCTAATGGTAATGTTTTATAATTCTATAATCTAACTTATTGTTAAGTAAAAAGTTTCTTAAAACGCTTTAATTTGTCTTGTTTGCGTTTTTATAACAATAAATTAGAGAAGAATACTCTTTAGATTTCAAAGCTGAAATATTAGATCGCAGTCCAATAAAAAATGCTTTTATTAAATTTTGTTTTCCTGTTTTATTTATTTCAGAAAGAAGGCTTACATAAAACGAATCAAAAATCATTGGTTTCGTTTCTTGTAATATGAGCTTATCAGAAAAAATCTTCTTCATCGCGTTTCTAGAAAAATGCCATAAATGGCGTGGTGCATCAAAAGCTGCCCAATGGTTTTTGTAATAAGCAGCATCAAACGAATTGTAATTTGGAACAGCAATAATTAAAAATCCGTTGGAGTTTAGTAAGGCTTCTATTTTTTGAATGGTTTCTTCTAAATTAGGGATATGTTCTAAAACATGCCACATGGTAATTATATCAAAAGTTTTTCCTTTCAAATCCGCTATGCTTTCTTTTAAATTGATTCCTTTTGCAGAAGCTAACTGTCTTGCTTTTTTATTGGGTTCTATCCCAAAAACGGTTCTGTTTTCAGATTGAATATGTTTCAAAAAGTCTCCTGTTCCTGCGCCAATATCAAGAATAGTATAAGCGTCTTTTTTTAATGTAGTGATTAAATTCAGTTTATTTTGTAAGGCCTTTTTTTTAATGGTTTGATATAAAAAAGAAACAATTCCTTTCTTGTTATCGGTATGAGAAATATAATCTTCACTCTCATAATATTTAGAAAGTTCATTTGGTTTTGGCTGAGGATCGGTTAGAAGCATTTCCTTTTCAGAATTAAAAATTAAAGTAAACTCTTCATTCGTGACTAAATAATCTTTAACTTTTAGCGGAAAATTTTCTTTTTGTAGCTTCATATTATAAGATTATTTTTTACATAAAATCAATTGTTCCACGTGAAACATTGACCGCTAAGTTTTATTTAAAGATGCGCTATGTTGCCAAACATATAAAATTTTAATTCAAAAAAATGATTATCGCCCCATGTAAACTAATAATACGGAAATATCATTTGGAGAAACCCCACTGATTCTAGAAGCTTGCGAAACTGTCACAGGTTTTACTGCTCTTAGTTTTTCTAAAGCTTCGTAAGAAAGAGATTTTAACTTTGAATAATCGAAGTTTTCTGGAATTCTTACACCTTCTAATCGATTTAATTTATCCGCAGTTACTCTTTCTTTATCTATATAACCGGCATATTTTATCTGAATTTCGGTTTGCTCCAAAACTTCTCTATCTAAGTTGTTTTTATTAATATAATCATCTACCTCTTTTATTTTTCGCATATCATCCATCGTAATATTAGGGCGAGAAAAAGGCTTATATAGTTTATCCATTTGTTTTACTGGAGCAGAATCTTTTGCTTCTAAAATGGGATTTAAAATCTCATGACTAATGCTCTTGTTTTTAAAAAAATGAATAAAAGCAAGAGACTCTTTTTCTTTTTGCTCCATCGTTTCTAGGCGTTCTTTTGAAGCTAATCCAATGTCATATGATTTAGATGTTAATCTAAAATCAGCATTATCTTGTCTTAATAAGGTTCTATATTCCGCTCTAGAAGTAAACATTCTATAAGGTTCTTTTGTCCCTTTAGTAATCAGATCATCTATTAATACTCCGATATAGGCTTCATCTCTATTTAACGTAAACGGGGCTTTTTCATGCACTTTTAAATGCGCATTTATTCCTGCCATTAAACCTTGAGACGCTGCTTCTTCATATCCAGTAGTTCCATTTATTTGACCGGCAAAATACAATCCAGGAATTAATTTTGTTTCTAGTGTGTGTCTTAATTGTGTTGGTTGGAAATAATCATATTCAATAGCGTATCCAGGTCTAAAAAATTTTACATTTTTAAAACCGGCTACTTGTTGTAAAGCTTTAAACTGAATGTCTTCAGATAACGATGTTGAAAAACCATTGATATAGTATTCTATCGTGTTCCAGCCTTCAGGCTCTACAAATAGTTGATGCCTATCTTTATCCGCAAATCGATTTATTTTTTCTTCAATAGAAGGGCAATACCTAGGTCCGCTACTTTTAATAGCACCATTAAACATAGGCGATTTATCAAAGCCTTCTTTAAGTAATTCGTGCACTGTTTCGCTTGTATAAGACATATAACACAATCGTTGATTGGTTAATGTTTTGGTAGACTTTAAGTAGGAGAATTTTTCTGGTTGTTCGTCGCCTGGTTGTTCAGTCATTTTTGAAAAATCTAAAGAACGACCATCAACCCTAGGAGGAGTTCCTGTTTTCATTCTTCCAGATTCAAATCCAAGACTTAATAGGTCTTCAGTAATGCCTGTTGATGCTCTTTCTCCTGCTCTGCCTCCACCAAACTGTTTGTCTCCAATGTGTATAATTCCGTTTAAAAAAGTGCCATTAGTTAATACAACCGATTTGGATCTTATTTCAATCCCAAGTGATGTTTTAACGCCAACAATTTTTCCGTTTTCAGTTATCAAACCAGAAACCATTTCTTGATAAAAATCAAGATTTGGAGTTTTTTCCATCATATCTCTCCAAGTTTCAGAGAAACGCATACGGTCACTTTGAACTCGAGGACTCCACATTGCAGGTCCTTTAGATTTGTTTAGCATTTTAAACTGTATAGCCGTTTCGTCAGAAACAATCCCACTATAACCTCCTAATGCGTCAATTTCACGAACGATTTGACCCTTCGCGATTCCACCCATAGCTGGATTACAAGACATCTGCGCGATATTTTGTAGGCTCATTGTAATCAACAATGTTTTTGAGCCTAAATTGGCTGCAGCAGACGCTGCTTCAGATCCAGCATGTCCAGCGCCAACAACTATAACATCATATTCGTTTGGAAACATAGCATTCAATTTATTTTATATGACTCTACTCTTTTATATGTTTGATCACACGCATCACCTGTACTAATTAATTAAAATTTAGCGGTCAATGTTTCACGTGGAACATTATTTTTAAAAATTAACAACGCTCTTGGTTTTTCAAGAGCGTGCAAATATAGTTAAATAACTTACAATCAGTTTGTTAAAATTGTATTAAATTGATTTTCAGCAAACTATAAAAATTTCCTTACAGAAAGAGCGGCGTCTTCTTTGGTTCTCATTATATCTGCTTCTTTTTTTGTTTTATCATTATAGCCACAATAATGTAAAACACCGTGAATAATTACACGATGTAATTCATTTTTAAAAGTGGTATTAAACGAACTAGCATTCTCTTTGACTCGTTCTACTGAAATAAATATATCGCCATTGATCTGATTTCCTAAACTATTGTCAAAACTAATAATATCGGTTAGCGTATCGTGCTTTAAAAATTCAACATTTAACTTGTGAAGGTATGCATCGTCACAAAAAATATAACTAAGCTCTCCCTCTTCAAAATTTTCATTTAAGATAATAGCAGATATCCAGCTAGCAACTTCTTTTGAATTTTGTAAATTAAACTCTGTCTCTGAAAAAAAATCAATCATCTTTATTCTTAAAATATTCTCGCACTTTTTGTTTGTATTCTAAATGCAAAGGTAGCGCCTCTCTGTTTAAGATTTCAGTGGAGTTGAAATACTTTTTAATATCTTCTGGGCTGACGGGAATATTATTTTCAAAACTCTTGCGGTTTGTTTTAGATTCCCGCTTCATTTCTTGGCCTTGTTCAAAAGTAGCTTTGTCTAATTTTAATAATTCATGCTGGAGGTTTTGCATTTTTTCTAATGTATTTTGATCAAAACCTTTCTCCAATAACTGTTGTTCGACGTATTCCATTTCGCGGAGTAAGTCTCCAGCGTTTCCTTTATCGCCAAGTTGATTTATTTTATCTTGTAATTGTTGACGAAGCATTTGTTGTTCTTTAAATATTTCGAACAATTTACCGTTTAGGTCTTCTTCATTTCCATAACTTTCTTCTCCTTTTTGTTTTCCATCTTTACCATTCTTTCCGTTTTCACCTTTACCTTGGCCTTTACCTTCTCCCTGACCCTCGCCTTCACCTTTTCCATCTCCTTCTTTTCCTTCTCCTTCTTCTCCTTTTTTGCCTTTTTTACCAAGACCTTCTTTCATTTTTTCGTTAAGTCCTTCTTGTTTTTTTATAATATCTGGTAATTGAAATCCTTTTCCTTCACCTTCACCTTTTCCCATGCCTTTTCCTTTGCCCTTTCCTTTCCCTGTGCTGCTCATTTGGTCTTGCATACTTCCTAAAATATCGCTTAGTAAAATAGCTAATTCGTTGGCACCAGTAACTGTATATTGTTGACTTGAAATTCCTTTTCTAATTTCATTTTCAGCCAAGCGCTCTAAACTCTTTTCTAAATTATAAATAACCCCTGTTAAAGATTCGTTTATTTTTCCTCCAAGCATTGGCTGTCTTAATGACAATGCAAAAATACTATCATCCACATGTTTAAAATTTTGTTTTAAGTCGTTTTGTTTGATTAATTTTTTTCCAAACAAAGGGCTTCCGTAATCAGTGACCTTAAATTCACCCATCAAATCTTCTTGCTCAAAAGAGAAAACTACTAAATTATCTAATATTTGGCGCAACATTTCTAAATCTTCATCTAATGTTTCTAGTTGACCAGATTGCATTTGCATCTGCATCTGCTTCCCCATCTGTTTCATTTTTTGAGACGCTTTTTTCTGACTTTTAGATGCTGCTTTCTGAGCTCCTTTATCTAAATTATCACTCGCTTTTTCTTGTTCTTCTTTAACTTCTTCTTCACCTTTTTTATCATCGGGAATATCCATAGGATCTTTTAGATCCTTATTGTCCTTTTGAAGCTCTTCTTTTTCTTTCGTATATTCTTCAAACTTTTTATTTAGTTCTTCTTGAGCATCTTTTGTGTTTTCTTCTTCAGGAGCATTAGCGAGTTTTTCTTGTTCTTCTGCGAGTTTATTTAATTCTTCTGCGAGTTTTTCAGCTTTTTTAGTAACATAATATCGTTTTGTTAGCTCTACTAACTGTTCTAGGTTTTTTTCTTGATTTTTATTCTGCTTAGAAAGCTTTTCTAATTTATCGGTAAGCTCTTCTTTTTCAATTTTTTCTTGAAGTTTCTCAAGTTTGTCTAGGAGCTTTTCATTTTTCTTTAATTGCTCTTCATTTTCTTGAAAGCGTTCTTTTAATTGCTCTTTAAAAGGGTCTTCTTCTTTATTTTCTGGTTGAAAATTCTCTAGATTCTCTTTTAATTCTTTTGAGAATTTTCTCATCATTTCCTCTTGCTTCTCTTGCTTTTTAAGGAATTTTTTAAGTTTCTTTTTATCATTCCAGTTGAGTTGGTTTTTTTCTTTCTGATTTTTTGAGATCTCTTCCAGGGTTTTGTCTTGTAGTTTCATGTTCTCCAAAGACTTATCCAACCCTTCAATGGTTTTCTCTTGTTTTTGAAGTTGTTCGTTTTCAATTTCATCTTGTGTTAACTTTCTAAAAGAATAAATTGCAGACTTGCTAGATTTAAAATTATGAATAGCATCATTGTCAAAAACTTGAAAATAATAATCGTAAGATGTCCCCTCTGTTAATGTTAAATTACCTGGAAAATCATACACAAACTGATCAAAATTTGATGCGTTTAATGTTAAGAGTATTCTTTGTTTGTTCTCTTCTTCTCCTAAAGGATAATAAACTAATTGTAATTTTGTAAGTCCATAATCATCCGACACATTTCCTAAAAAATACATTTTTTGACTGTCGGTACTGTCTTGTTTGGAAGCTACTTTTATTTCTGGATATTCATCTCTAATTACTCCTAATGTAAAAGATAAGTTTTCATAATCTTTTAGGTTTTTGTTTGAGGTGGTTATTGCGTAATCTAATTTATTGAATACCCTCTTTTTAAAATTAAAGTTTTCTTGTTCCTGAAGAAATGAATGCGATGAATCTTTCGTTTTTAAAACAACATGATCGGTGTTTTTTGTTTGAATATCCCAAGTAACTTTTGTTCCTTGAGGTATGATTGCATTTCCTGAGCTTTCTATAATTTCATCCTTTTTTCCTGTATAAGATGGATAGTTTAATTTCATTTTAAAATTAACTAAAGAGGGTGTTTTTACGATATTCAGCGTATGCATTTTAGAGCTTACTTGATTTGCTTTAAAACTAAAATCAATTGGCTTTGTGGGTTGTAGAAAAGTGTATTCAAAAACTCCGGGAACACCTTGCTTCAAATAATAGGTTTGATCATTAAAAGAAATGCTAGCATTTTCTGGTACGTAATCTCCAATTGTCTTAATTTTAAGTGTATAATTTTTGTTTTCTATAGCAGTAAGTGAATTGTTTAAAACCTGAAATACAAAAGGCGCTGGAGGCTCGTAGGTGGTGTCATAATTTACAACTCTTTTATAGCTACTCGAAAAAATATCTTTATCTCCCAATGCTGTAAACAGTAAAAATATAATGATGGGGATTGCTGCGTATTTAAGGTATTTGCTGTTCGTTTTAAAGTTAATAGCTGTTTTAAAAGGAATCGGCTGTAAATCGGAAGATTTCTGATCTATACTTGCTAGTAAAAGTTCAGATTCTCGTTGGTTTTGATTTAACTGAATAACATTTAAAAGCTTATCGCTAACTTCAGGAAAATGATTTCCAATTAATTTGGAGGCATCTTCATGGGTTATTCCTTGCTGAATATTAAATAATTTTAATAAAGGTATTGCTATAAATCGAACAAACAAAGCGGTTTCTACCAATACAAATGCCCAAAACAAAATGGTTCTTCCCAGGGTATTTAGCCATAAAAAATACTCAACAAGTAAAGTAATGATAAGGTATAAGAGCCCTATAGCAAAAAAAAGAATGGTTCCTTTTATTAATTCACTGGTATAGTATTTTTTAATAAATTGTTCCAACTTTTGCTGGATCATTGAAAAACTGCTCATTGCTTAATCACTATAGAAATATAGCATCGAAAATACTATATTAATTTTAATCTGTCTGTTAATATTTTGTTGCAAAATTAAACCAAATTATACTTTTAAAAAGCTCAGTAGGTATTGTACCTTTGATGCATCATTTTTAAGAAATATTTCATGTCTAAAAAAGTTAGAGTTCGTTTTGCACCTAGTCCTACCGGACCTTTACATATTGGAGGAATAAGAACCGCCTTGTTTAATTATTTATTTGCTAAAAAACACGGAGGAGATTTTGTTTTACGTATAGAGGATACAGACCAAGACAGGTATGTGGAAGGGGCGGAAAACTATATAGTAGAGGCGCTAAATTGGCTAAACATACCATTTGATGAAGGTGTTGGGAAAGAAGGAAAATATGGTCCTTATCGTCAAAGTGAACGGAAAGGCATGTACAGTCAATACGTTGAACAACTTATTGCTTCTGGAAATGCTTATTATGCTTTTGATACTTCTGAGGAATTAAATTTTCACAGAAAAAATCATGAAGAAAAAGGGAAAACTTTTATTTATAATTGGCATAATAGAGAAAAACTAAACAATTCTATTTCATTATCTAAGGAAGAAGTATCTAATAAAATTAATAATGGGGACGGTTATGTGATTCGTTTTAGAATGTATAATTCTGAAGAAGGACCAGACAGCGTTATTTCAACACAAGATATGATAAGAGGCCCAGTGTCTTTTAAAAAAGAGCTTTTAGATGATAAAGTATTGTTTAAGAGTGATGGTATGCCAACATATCATTTGGCAAATATTGTAGATGATCACTTTATGGAGATAACTCACGTAATTCGTGGTGAGGAGTGGCTTCCTTCGGTTCCATTACACATCGCTTTATACCAAGCTTTAGGTTGGGAGGTACCTGAATTTGCTCATTTACCTTTAATTATGAAACCCGTTGGTAAAGGAAAATTAAGTAAGCGTGATGGTGATAAAATGGGGTTCCCTGTATTTCCAATTCAATGGAAATCTAAAGAAGGTGAAGTGTTTTCTGGTTATAGAGAAGATGGTTATTTTCCTGAAGCGCTAATAAATATGCTAGCCTTATTAGGCTGGAATCCTGGTACGGAACAAGAAATATTCAGTTTAAACGAATTGATAAAAACTTTTGATTTAAGCAGGGTTAACAAAGCGGGAGCTAAATTTGATCCTGAAAAAACAAAATGGTTTCAACATCATTATCTACAAATAAAAGATAATGAAACATTAACAAGTCTATTTTCAAAACTATTAGAAAACAAAGGCATTGTTAGTAATAAGAATCTTTCAATTATAGTAGCATCTGTAAAAGAACGCGCAACTTTCGTGAGTGACATTTGGGAGCAAGGAAGTTTCTTTTTTGAAGCTCCGACTGCTTATGATGCAAAAGCTTCAAAAAAAGTATTTAAAGAAGAAACTTCTGAAATAATGACCGAAGTGTTGAACCTTTTAGATGAATGTGAAGAATTTACTTCAGATGAAATTTCGAATAAAATAAGGGGGTGGCTTGCTGTTCAAGAAATTGGATTTGGGAAAGTGATGATGCCTTTAAGACTCTCGCTTGTAGGAGAAATGAAAGGGCCAGATGTGTTTAATATTGCGGCTATTCTAGGTAAAGAAGAAACAATTAGTAGAATAAAAAAAACAATATCTTTTTTATCTTAAAAGGAAAATCTTCTAGCTAAGACAATTAAAGATCTATTTTCTTTAACCTTATTGCATTCTAAATTAAGGAAGTTTTAAAAGCAATAAAAACAACCTTTTTTCGTATCTTCAACATTGATTTTTAATCTAAAAAAAATATTATGAGTTATATTGGATTGCCTATTGTTATTATTGGACTATTTGTTTTACTGCTTGCTTCTTTTTTTATAGTAAAACAACAAACCATTGCTATTGTTGAACGGTTTGGAAAGTTTTCTAGAGATTATGGCGCAGGAATTAATATAAAGATTCCTTTTGTTGATAAAATCGCTGGGCGAGTAAATTTACGTATACAACAACTAGATGTTATTGTTGAAACAAAAACAAAAGATGATGTTTTTGTTCATTTAAAAATTTCAGTTCAGTTTCAAATAAAAAGAGAAGACGTATATAATGCGTTCTATAAATTACAAAACCCTCACGAACAAATTACAGCTTTTATATTTGATGTTGTTCGTGCTGAAGTGCCGAAAATGATATTGGACGATGTATTTGTTAAAAAAGAAGAAATAGCGGTTGCAATTCAAAGAGAATTAAAAGAAGCGATGTTAAATTATGGGTATGACATTGTAAAAGCTTTGGTAACGGATATTGACCCTGACCAATTGGTAAAAATTGCAATGAACCGTATTAATGCTGCTGAAAGAGAAAAAGTTGCTGCGCAACACGAAGGAGATGCGCAACGAATATTAATTATTGAAAGAGCGAAAGCTGAAGCAGAAAGTAAGCGATTACAAGGGTTGGGTATCGCTGACCAACGTAGAGAGATTGCAAGAGGCCTTGAAGACAGTGTTGATGTATTAAATAATGTGGGTATTAATTCTCAAGAAGCATCTGCATTAATTGTGGTTACTCAACATTATGATACCTTGCAATCTGTTGGAGACTCCACCAATTCCAATTTAATATTATTACCTAATTCACCTCAAGCAGGAAGCGATATGTTAAACAATATGATAGCATCCTTTGTTGCTAGTAATCAAATTGGGGAACAAATGAAAAAAGAAAATGAAGCTAAAGGGATTGTAAATAAAAAGAAAAAGTCGCCTAAACCGCCTCAAACAGATTTTGATTATTAGATAAATTAAAAAATAACCCTCTAAAACTAGAAGGTTATTTTTTTTGCTTCCAACACCAATAACTCGTTTTTATCCTCCAACGCTTTTATTACAAACTCTTTAATTTCTGGGGTGATTTCTGGGGTGGTTTTTAATAATACACCTAAGCTTATCATCGTTACAATTCGAGTGCCTGCTTTTTTAAGCGCAGTTCCAAAGAAAGGTGCTAATTCATCATAAGAAATGCTTGTAGCGAGTTCTTGTATTTTTGTTTTCGCTAATTCTTGTTTTTCAATAGGTAGTTTTGTGTATTTTTTACCAAAACGCATAATTTCATTGATGGGTAAAACCTGTGGTGTTTGCGTATCTGGCACTTGTGTTTGAATTGGTTTTTTCTTTACCCAAGAATCTCGCAATCCAACTGTTTTATTAAAAACAATGTTTTCTGAAGCAGTATCATCATCCACATTAAAATACCCCAATCGTTGAAATTGAAAACTATCTCCTTTTTTTGCGGAGGCCAAACTAGGCTCTACAAAAGCTTCTGTAACCTTAAGAGAGTTTGGATTTATGAAATCCATAAAGGTTTTATCCTTATGGCTATCTGGAGCTTCGTCTGTAAACAAACGGTCATAAAATCTTACCTCTACTTTTAAAGCATGATTAACAGAGACCCAATGAAGCGTCCCTTTTACTTTTCTGATGCTTGCTTCAGTTCCTGTACCGCTTAAACTATCTGGGTCGTAAGTACACAATAGTTCAGTAATAGCTCCCTTGCTGTCTTTTAAAACGGAATCTGCTTTAATGATATAGGCGTTTTTTAAACGCACTTCTTTTCCGAGGCTTAGTCGAAAAAAATTATCACTCGCTGCTTCTTTAAAATCTTCTCTTTCGATATATAGCTCTTTAGAAAAAGGAACTTCTCTAAATCCAGCACTTTCATCTTCAGGGTTGGTTTCCGCTTTTAACAATTCTTCTTTGTCTTCAGGATAATTGGTAATTATTAATTTTACGGGATTTAAAACTGCCATTACGCGTGGAGCAACCTTATTTAAATCTTCTCGAATACAAAATTCTAATAAAGATGCGTCAATCACGTTTTCGCGTTTTGCCACTCCTACAACTTCAATAAACTTTTTTATTGCATTGGCCGTATATCCCCTTCTTCTTAATCCAGAAATGGTTGGCATTCTTGGGTCGTCCCACCCTTTTACTACATTTTCTTCTACCAATTGAAGCAACTTTCGCTTACTCATAATGGTATAACTCAAATTTAAGCGTGCAAATTCTCGTTGTTTTGGAGCTAAAGGAAGCTCTCTTGAATTCTCGCTATAAACTTCATCTCTAAACCAATCATAAAGCTTTCTGTGAGGTTTAAATTCTAAAGAACATAAAGAGTGTGAAATTTGCTCAATATAGTCGCTTTCGCCATGTGTCCAATCGTACATTGGGTAAATACACCAATCATTTCCTGTTCTGTGATGTGTTTTCTTTAAAACACGATACATAATAGGGTCCCGCATCAACATATTAGGATCTTTCATATCAATTTTTGCTCTTAATACATGAGTTCCTTCGCTAAACGCTCCGTCTTTCATTTTTGCAAAAAGATCTAAATTTTCTTCAATAAGTCTATTTCTATATGGGCTATTGGCTCCAACTTGGGTTGGGGTTCCTTTTTGAGTTCTCATTTCTTCACTCGATTGTGAGTCTATATATGCTTTTCCGTTTTTAATAAAGCGAATCGCCCAATCATATAGTTTTTGGAAATAATCTGAAGAATATAATTCCTGATCCCATTGATAACCCATCCAAGCAATGTCTTGCTTAATCGCGTCTACATATTTTTGTTCTTCTTTTGCTGGGTTGGTATCATCAAACCTTAAATTAACCGGGGCATTGTATTTTTTTCCCAATCCGAAACTAATACCAATTGCTTTGGTGTGTCCAATATGTAAATATCCATTTGGTTCTGGAGGAAAACGAAAACGTAAGTTTTCTTTTGGCAGTCCGTTGGCTAAATCTTCTTCAATGATGTGCTCAATAAAATTGAGAGGGATTGTTTTTTCTGACATCTTAATCAACTAATTTAATATTTACAAATGCCCACCACAAGTTAAGGATTTGTAACTTTGCAAAAATAGTTGAAATGAGCACGATACAATTAAAAAATATAAAAATTTATGCCTTTCACGGCTGCTTGCTAGAAGAGGGGCAGGTTGGGTCAGATTATTTAGTGAACCTTTTAGTAAGAGCAAACCTTGATAAAGCATCTAAAAGTGATGAATTAACGGATACTGTTGACTATGTGTTGCTTCAGAAAATAGTAGTGGAACAAATGGCTGTTCGTTCAAAATTACTTGAACACGTAGGAAAGCGCATCCTTGATAAGATATTGTTTGGTGTTCCTTTAGTTAGCTATGTAAAAGTAACGGTAGCAAAAGTAAACCCGCCAATAGGTGGTGATGTAGCAGCTGTTAGTGTAACATTAACTAGAAAAAGATAAGTTCTTTTTTAATTGAAAAAGTTGAACTTTATATTATATTTGCCATTTCTGAAAGATATTCTTTATTGATTAGAAATTTAGGGCGTCGTGGCCGAGTGGCTAGGCCGGGCTCTGCAAAAGCTCTTACAGCGGTTCGAATCCGCTCGACGCCTCCAAAAAGCTTCAGTAAAATACTGAAGCTTTTTTATTTTTCAAAAGTTTCTGGAATATTCTCTATTCCTTCTTGGATATTGTCTGGAAAAACACCCTGAATTAATAACAACACTCCAAAACCAATTATTAATATACTTACCCATTTTTTTGTCTTGATAATAAAACGAGGAGTAAGATTACTTTTTAATTTTTTAGCAAGGAATATTTTTAATAAATCGGTTAAAAATAAAGTAATCATGGTGGTAGACAAAAACAATAAAACTCCATTTTTATGAGTGGTTACTGCTTGTGCGATAATAATCGTTGCTATCCAAGCCGCTAAAACACCAAAATTAACGAAGTTTAATAAAAACCCTTTTAAAAAAAGGCCTCCATGGTTTTTCTTGGTTTTTACTGAATAATGTTCTCTTACAATTTTAATAAATGATTTTGAGGTTCGTGTATAAGAAATAACACCAAACGCAATTAAAACACCTCCTCCGAAAATAAGTAAAGCAGGGTCGTCTTTTACTTTATCAAGAATTTGACTGGTGCTATAAAAAGCAATTATAATAAAGATTACGTCTGAAAATAAAGCGCCTAAATCAAAAAAAACAGCAGCCTTAAAACCTTTAGTTATACTAGTTTCAATTAAAGTAAAAAATACGGGACCTATAGCAAAAGCTAATAAAAAACCATAAAAAGCAGCATAAAGTAAACCATCAAACATAATACTGTAAAAGTACTAAATACATTTGAAAAGAGTTTTGAGAAGAAATTTTAATTAATTACAACATCCGTTTTATGACCTAATATTTCGAAATCTAATTGTTTTCTCACTAAATCTGCGTTTTTTACACGAACATAAACCTCATCTCCTAGCTGATAATTAGTTTTTGTGCGGTCTCCTATTGCAGCATATTCGTCTTTATGAAACGTATAATGATCCCCTTTTATGTCTTGTAAGCGCACCATTCCTTCACATTTATTAGAAACAATCTCTACATAAATTCCCCAGTCTGTTACACCAGATATTACTCCTAAAAAATTTTGATCTTGGTGGTCGGACATATATTTAACTTGCATGTATTTTATACTTGCGCGTTCTGCTTGTGAAGCTAATCCCTCCATTTCACTACTGTGTCTACATTTTTGTTCGTATTGATCTTCGTTTGCAGTTTTACCTTCTTCTAAATAATAGCTTAATAATCGATGTGCCATGATGTCTGGATATCGGCGAATAGGTGAGGTAAAATGAGTGTAATAGTCGAAAGCTAGTCCATAATGCCCTATGTTTTGTGTGGTATAAACAGCTTTACTCATGGTGCGTATCGCAAGCGTATCTACTAAATTTTGTTCTTTTTTTCCTTGAACATCTTTTAATAAATTATTTAAAGAGTTGGACGTTGATTTTCGATCACGGGTATCTAGTTTATAACCAAACTGTTTTATAATATTTTGTAAAGCAGCAATTTTTTCATCGTTAGGTTCATCATGAACACGATAAATAAATGTTTTTTTAGGGTTTTGTTTTCCAATAAATTCTGCAACACTTCTATTAGCAAGAAGCATAAACTCTTCTATTAATTTATTAGCGTCTTTACTTTCTTTAAAATAAACCCCTGCAGGATTATTATTTTCATCTAAATTAAATTTAACCTCTACTTTATCAAAAGAAATAGCGCCTTCTTTCATTCTTTTTTTACGAAGAACTTTAGCTAATTCATTTAATTTAAGTATTGCCTCGGTGATGGTGTTTTTAACCTCGTACGATTTTCCTGTGATAGATGTTTCTGAAGGTATAGTAACTGTTTGAGGTTCTTTTAAATATTCGCTTTCAATTATATATTGCGCTTCTTCATAAGCAAAACGCGCATCGCTATAAGTAACTGTTCTTCCAAACCATTTATCTATTATTTCTGCTTTATTATTTATTTTAAAAACAGCTGAAAAAGTAAATTTTTCTTCATTAGGTCTTAACGAACAAGCATTATTTGATAGTACTTCAGGTAGCATTGGTACTACTCTATCTACTAAATAAACAGAGGTTGCTCTATTAAAAGCTTCTTTATCTAAAATAGTTCCTGGAGTTAAATAATGAGATACATCTGCGATGTGAATTCCTATTTCATAAATACCCCCATCTAATACTTTAAATGATAAAGCATCATCAAAATCTTTTGCGTCTTTTGGATCTATCGTAAATGTTAAATCATCCCGCATATCACGGCGTTTTTTAATTTCTTCTTTATTAATTGAAGTGTTTATATTAGATGCGTAATCTTCAATTTCTTTTTCAAACTCATATGGTAATCCATATTGAGCTAAAATGGAATGGATTTCTGTATTATGCTCTCCAGGTTTTCCTAATACTTTAATTACATTACCATAAGGAGAGCTAGCTTTTTCTGGCCAACTTTCAATTTCTACTAATACTTTTTCTCCATTTTGTGCATTATTAATGTTCTCTTTTGGAATAAAAACATCGGTATACATTTTGACATCTTGACATTCTACAAAAGCAAAACGTTCTTGTATTTTTATAACACCTACAAATTCTGTTCGTTTTCGTTCTATTATTTGTGTTACTTCTCCTTCTTGTTTTCCTCCTTTATTTCTTTTAAACACATATACCTCAACAGTATCACCGTGTAGGGTATGATTTAAATTTTTATTATTGATAAATATATCATCATCTAAATCGTCTACAATAATATAAGCCTGGCCTCTAGAGGTAACGTCGGCTATTCCTATATAATAATTTTTAGAAGCCTTAATAATATATTTTCCTCTAATAATTTCTTCTATTTTATCTTCAGATTGAAGTTTTTTTAAAATTTTAATTATTAAATTCCTTGTTGTGGTATCTGTAACATCTAAAATAGATGCAATTTGCTTATAATTAGTTGGTTTTGAATTTTGTTTTCTTAAAGTAGTAAGTATCCTTTTGGTAAGGCTGGAATCGTTTGATTTCTTTCTCGTCTTGTTTCTTCTCGACATTGTTTAATTTTAGTAAGGGTAAAAGTAAGCTTTAAATTTTTGTATTAGTATCAACAAACTGTTATTATTAATTACCTTTATAAAAAATCCTTTTAAAAAATAATTTTTACTAATTATGGAAGATTTTATAACCATCGCAAGATTTACTTATCCTAGTGAGTATGTTATTATAGAATTACTACTTCAACAAGCAACTATTAATTATGTTTTTTTAAATGAAACAGCGATTGCTATTCTTCCTTTTCACTCCAACGCTTTTGGTGGTATTAGGCTTCAAGTTCATAAAAATGATAAAGAAAAAGCTAATGAAATTTTAAATAATTTAAACAATGATACTATTTTAGAAATCGTTTAATTTTTATCTAAAAAAACACTTATTAACAAAATCTTAGTATCTCTTATTTGTTTATTTATTAG
>ERZ887851.1880-NODE-1880-length-17262-cov-6.879584_pt1 | contig 17262 bp, 15 predicted proteins | sample MGYA00521100_ERZ887851 | MGnify/ENA primary metagenome ERZ887851 (study PRJEB32303, sample SAMEA104408602) | aquatic metagenome | biome: Brackish water; feature: Pelagic; material: water | place: Baltic Sea | collected 2014-06-06T16:11:00 | depth 11,444 m ...
ATCCGCTAACCCAGAGATCGAGAGTCGATGGCGGACATAGCTTTGCGTCTCTTGCTTGTCCAACGCGGTCAGCTGATAGCGCGCGGTGATACGCTGATTGAGTTGCCGGAGCTCGGGCCGAGCGAGCATAGACTCCAGCTCAGGCTGCCCGGTCAGAATAATTTGCAGCAGTTTTTTTTCGTCTGTTTCGAGGTTAGTCAGCAACCTGATCTGTTCCAGAACCTCAAAATCAAGATGCTGAGCCTCATCGATCATCAAGACCGTCTGACGACCTCTAGCATGATTGGTGAGCAAAAACCGATGGAGGGCATCGGTCAGCATCTTCAGGCTTGGCGTCTCGGTCGGATAGCTGATTTCGAGCTCATCACAAACGCTCGCCAACAGCTCAATGGCACTTAAGGCAGGATTCAGCACAATGGCGATATCCGTGTTGGTGGGCAACTGCTCCAGCAAACAACGATTCAAGGTGGTTTTCCCTGTCCCCACCTCACCGGTCAACAGCACGAATCCGCCGCCGCTCCCCACACCGTATAAGAGATGAGCTAGCGCCTCACGATGGCGGTGACTCATAAATAAATAACGCGGATTAACCGCAATTGTGAACGGCTGCTCAGTCAGTCCGAAAAAGGGGTGATACATAGGCAGCGGTTCGCTCCACTAGCGTCCATAGTTGCAACGGCACATATTGACAATTACAGTGCCGATTGTTTTCTCAGGCCAGCTACCTGACTTCCACTTCAACGCGTCGCCGTGAGAGCCTCTTCAGTGAGCTGTTATGGCACCGCAGACGGCTAGCTGGCGACCAACTTGACTCAGCGCGACACCAGCGGCGCCAACAGATTCACAACAGGAGATATGCTCAATGTCATTACCACCTTCCCTGCAGAACGCCCTGCGACTCCCCGTCGTCGGCTCACCACTTTTTATCATCTCCAATCCTGATCTTGTCATCGCTCAGTGTAAAGCGGGAATCATCGGCTCCTTTCCCGCACTGAACGCAAGACCAGAACCCGTTTTAGAAGAGTGGCTCGAGCGCATTACGTCAGAGCTAGCGGAGTATGATGCGGCGAATCCCGACGCACCCTCGGCGCCCTTTGCGGTCAATCAGATTGTGCATGGCTCAAACGCGCGACTCAAGCATGACATGGACATGTGTGTGAAGTACGAAGTCCCCATCGTCATTACATCGCTGGGTGCCAAAGAGTGGGTCAACGAGATGGTGCATAGCTATGGCGGCATCGTTTTGCACGATGTGATCAACAACCGTTTTTCCAAAAAAGCGATTGAAAAAGGCGCTGATGGACTGATCGCAGTGGCCGCTGGAGCAGGTGGTCATGCGGGTACCGTTTCTCCGATGGCGCTGATTCAGGAAATCCGCGAATGGTTCGACGGCCCACTGCTTTTATCAGGCGCCATCGCAACGGGCGATGCGGTGCTCGCGGCTCAAGCCATGGGAGCAGACTTGGCCTACATTGGTTCAGCCTTCATAGCGACCGAGGAAGCCAATGCAGAGCAATCTTACAAGCAGGCGATAGTTGATTTTGGGGCAGACGATATTGTCTATAGCAACCTGTTTACGGGGGTCCATGGTAATTATCTCAAGCCCTCCATTGAGGCTGCCGGCCTTGACCCCAACGCCCTGCCCGAAAGCGACCCGAGCCAGATGGACTTTGGCTCAGGTGGCGACACCGATGCCAAGGCGTGGAAGAATATTTGGGGCTGTGGCCAAGGCATTGGCGCGGTGAAAAAATTGGGCACGACGGCCGACTATGTGGCTCAGTTGACGACCGAATATATCGAAGCCAAAGCGCGGATTAATGCCTTATGACCGATAATACCAAAATCCCCCGAAGCGGCGAAGACGACTATAGCGCTGATATCGTGGAACAGCGGCAGCGCTTCATCGAAGCGCAAACGGGCGCCGCGCTAGAACACACCAAGCAGTTCTCTTTTGACCCTCATGAGATGGACGGCAATATCGAAAACTTTTGGGGTGTCGCACAAATACCTATCGGCGTTGCGGGGCCGCTGCTGGTCAATGGAGAACACGCTCAGGGCGAGTTTTACGTCCCAATGGCAACCGTTGAAGGCACTATGCTGGCATCCTATAACCGCGGCATGAAGGTGATCAAAGAGGCCGGCGGCGTCTTAACAACCGTTTCCCAAGAGTCGATGCAACGCTCCCCCGTTTTCATCTTCAAAGATTCGCGCCAAGCGAGGGACTTTCAGCTCTGGCTCAAAGATAATTTTGAGAGCATCAAGGCGCGCGCCGAGACCTCCACCTCGGTCGGCAAACTCCATGAGATTGAGAGCTATCATGCCCACAGTATGATTTTCACTCGGTTTGACTATTCCACCGGAGACGCTGCGGGGCAAAACATGGTGAGCAGAGCCACCTTTATTGCCTGTGAGTGGATTAATCAACAACGTCCTGAAATGTTGCACTACATGCTGTCGGGTAACTTTGACACGGAAAAGAAAACATCCTCTGTCAATTTGTTAAAAACCCGCGGCAGGCGCGTCACCGCGGAAATCACGGTCCCACGTGACATTCTCATGAAGCACTTGCGGGTCGCCCCCGAGCAAATTGCTTACGGGCAACAGATCTCGACGTTGTCAGCCATTTTGACCAACTCCTCGAATAATGCGAATCATCCCGCTAATGCGCTGGCAGCACTCTATTTGGCGACCGGGCAAGATGTCGCGAATATCGGCGAGTCCAATCAGTGCACGACTTTTCAGCGAGCCACCAGCAAAGGCGACTTTTATTTCTCAATCACGCTGCCAGCGCTGATCATGGCCACCTACGGCGGCGGCACGTCTCTGCCGACTCAGCGAGAGTGTCTGCGAATGCTGGGCTGTGAGGGTCAGGGCAAAGCACTCAAGCTCTGCGAAATTGCAGCCGCACTGGTCGTAGCAGGAGAGCTTTCACTATCCGCCGCAGCGCGGGTCGACAAGACCACGCGAGTCAACGAGTGGGTCGATGCTCATGAGCGCCTGGGCCGAAATCGCTAAATCAAAGGAGCCAGTCATGTCGAGCATGCTGCGACGCACCTTGCTGAGAAAAATGGGCTTAATGATCTGCCTTGCTATGACGGCTGGCGGCGTGACTGCCGATCGTGATTCTCATATCTCGCTATCGGCGCCTCTGCCACAGCCCGATTGGGAGCTGCCTTTGATCGCTAATGGCAGCGGCACTCTCTCTAATAGTGATCTGCAGGGGCGCGTAACCTATCTCGACTTTTGGGCCAGCTGGTGTGGTCCGTGCCGTTTATCTTTGCCAGCACTGAACCGCCTTCGCCAAACGTTTCCGCCTGAAGCGTTTAACGTCGTCGCGATTAGCGTTGACTATGTCGAGGAAGACGCCTTGGACTTCTTGGCACGCTACCCCGTGGAGTATCCGATTGCTATCGATACCACGGGCGACTCAGGGCGCGCTTTTGCCGTAGCCGGCATGCCCTCGGGATACCTCATCGATAAAAAAGGCATGATCCGTGAAATTCATGTCGGCTTCAGAAAGGGCGATGAAGCGATCCTCCAAGAGCGTATTATCGCTCTCCTTGAAGAATCCGACTAAGTCCTAGCGCCCTGACTGCCAGGGCGTCATGACATCCAATTACGTTCGATCATCGTAGAGTGATCATGGAAAAACATGACGTACTTTATTTTGATGGCTCTTGCCCCCTCTGCCAGAGAGAGATGACGCACCTAGCGAAAATGAAATCAGAAAAATTGATTTTGCAGGATGTTCATGAACTGGAGATCGACAGCGACGCGCCCAGTAAGGAGACGTTGCTCAAGTCTCTTCATCTTCGCCAAGGTGACCGCTGGGTTGTGGGTATCGACGCCAATATCGCGGCCTGGCAGTACACGCGAATTGGCATTCTGTGGCGATGGCTGCGCTGGCCTTTGATCAAACCGATCGCCTCGTGGTGTTACAATATGTGGGCAAGGAAACGCTACGCGAATCGCTATCACACCGCCGATAACTGTTAGGCGCTATGGACTCTCATCTATTACAGGTCGACGCGGAAACGCTGTCAGCAATGCCTCGTAGTCGGCGCGCGCGATTGATCAATAGTCTGCCGGGTTATAAGAGTGGCATGCTAGTGGGGACCTATGAGAGCGGGGCCGCTAATCTTGCCATTGTCAGTTCACACTTTCACCTGGGGTCGAATCCTGCCTTGCTGGGAATGATCGTCAGACCCGATACGGGCAAAGGAGAACGACACACGCTGCATAATGTGCTGAAAACCCAGTGCTGGACACTTAATGGCTTTCGGCTTGAATCGGCAGCTCAGGCCCACCAAACCTCCGCGCCCTACCCCAAAAACAGATCGGAGTTCAGTGCTTGCGGTTTCGACTTAGAATGGAAAGCCGGGGTCGACGCGCCGTATGTCAAATCATCGCCTCTGCAGGTCGGCTGCCGACTCCGCGAGCATCAGACGCTCAGCATCAATGGCACCCATTTACTGATTGGTGAAGTCACTGCATTGTATTGCTCAGCCGATGCGCAGCGGCTTGACGGCAGCCTCGATCTTGGCAAGCTGGAATTGGCCACGATCTCCGGATTAGATACCTACTCAGCCCCCGGAGAGGCGCTGCGCTTTGGCCCAGCTCACGTGGATACCCCTTTGCAACCGCAATGACGCTCATCAACGGGGTGACTAGGCGCTAGTGTAGTGATGGACTTAATACGAGTATCCTGCTCTATGAGGGCAGCGACTCGCCCGTTACTCAGCATTCAGGAAATAAAGCCTATGTCAGTACACACGCTCTTACGGCATTTCTTAGCGGTCTCACTGATCATCCTGCTGTCTCCTTTGTCGGTCGCTGCAAAGGACGTACCCGAGCGGTCGGAGATACCGAATCAATACAAGTGGGACCTCTCTGACATGTACCCTGATGCCAGCGCATGGGAGGCTGATAAAGCAAAGCTGATTGCCCTTTTGCCCAGCATCGCCGACTACCGAGGAAGATTGGGTAACGATGGCGACACTTTGCTGGCCGCCATTGAGGCCATTCAAGCGATTGAGGAGATTGTTGCCAACCTCTACGTCTACGCCGGCCTGAAAAGCTTCGAGGACACCCGTCTCTCTGATAATGCTGCGCGTTTTTCAGAAGCCCAAGGTCTTTATTCTCAGTTTCAGCAAGCATTGGCCTTTTTCTCTCCCGAGTTATTATCCATTCCACCTGATACGCTGAATCACTATGTGGCCTCGACGCCCGGCCTGCCTCTCTACGAGCACTATTTAGACGAAACGGCACGCATGCGTACCTACACCCTGTCAGAGGCAGAAGAAAAGTTACTCGCAATGGCGGCAGACCCCCTCAGTAAGTTTGATAGTGTGTTCACTGCCATAGACAGCTCTGATTTGCAGTTTGGTCGCATTGTCGATGAGGCCGGCGACGAGGTGGAGCTCACCACCTCACGATACGGCGCCTTTTTACACTCAGCTGATCGGCGGGTTCGGCAAGCTGCCTGGACACAGCTTTTTCAGGGCTACCAGGCGCTCAATCATACCCTTGCAGCCAACTACGAAGGCCACGTCAAGAGCCGAGTTTTTTTTGCACGTGCGCGTGGCTTTGATTCGCGACTGCAACAAGCCACCTACAGCAACGCAATTCCCATTGAAGTGTTCAATCATCTGATTGCCACAGTGCGTGCCGGTAGCGGCCCACTGCAACGCTATCTGAAGCTGCGACAGCAAGCATTGGGCGTCGACCGGCTAGAGGTCTGGGATATGTACGCGCCCATCGTTGAACCCAGCGTGGCCAACATCAGCTTTGACGAAGCCAAAAACATCGTCGCAGACGCTCTCACCCCATTGGGCGATGAGTATCTCGACATCTACTGGAAGGGCTTTGACGAGGGCTGGGTCGATGCTCTCGCCAATCGAGGCAAGCGTGGTGGCGCGTATAGCTGGGGGACCTACACCTCAAAGCCCTATTTATCGATGAACTTCGAGGGCACGTTAAATAATGTCTCCACCCTCGCTCACGAATATGGCCATTCGATCCACAGCTATTTAACCCGCAACGCTCAGCCACAGGTTTATGGGGATTACCGCACTTTCATCGCGGAGATCGCCTCTATGACCAACGAAGCTATTTTAATGCAGAAAATGCTCAAAGAAGCATCTTCCGCTGCCGAGCGCGCTTACTTACTGAGCTCTTACCTCGATGAGTTTCGAGGCGGCTTTTATCGGCAAGCCTCCTTCGCTGATTTTGAAGCGCGAGCTCACGCAAAAGTAGAAGCGGGCGAAGCGCTCACCGCAGACGTGCTCAATGCGCTTTACGCAGATGTCTTCTCAGACTACTACGGTGACGCGGTACACGTTGATGAGCTGAACCAAATTGAGTGGAGTCGCATCCCTCATTTTTTACGCAGTGATAATTTCTACGTCTATCAATACTCGACCTCGTTCGTCGCCGCCACCGCCCTAGCGAAGCAAATTTTGGAAGAAGGAGAGCCTGCTCGTCAGCGTTACCTCACCATGCTGAAATCTGGCTCAAACGATTACCCGATCGAACTATTAAAAAAAGCGGGCGTCGATATGACCTCAGCGGAGCCGATCGAAGCCACGGTAGCCGTCTTTGATGATTTGGTGAACCAGTTAGAGCAAGCACTGCGCGATATGGAAGAGACCTCGTTAACCAGCGCTAGGTGAACCCCTCGTCATCGTGGCAAATGAGAGGGCTGGCAAACGTGATTGTTACCGAGAAACCAGTCTCTGCAGGGGTGAATTACAGTGCATCAAAGCAGTATGATGTTGAGATTGTTGTGGGTGCCACTACCGGTACTCTTCATAAGCGGAGAATCAGGCTCCCATCCGCAGGCAAAATGAGGCAGACCATGTCGGCAAGAGACCAAAGGGCAACGGTTAACAGCAACCGATCTACCGCTGGGTGCCAGCGGGGCGTCAGCACGGCGCAGCAACTATTAATTGCCGCGCTAGTCTGTGTCGTGATTGCGGGCGTGGTGGTGTTGACCGGCATCTGGCCGCAAGAAGAGCCCGTCATTAGTCAGCCCGTTCCCGTCGCGCCCACAGTACCTGCCCCTCTAGCAGAAGAGACGCTCCCCAGTACGCTACCTGAGCCTGTTCTCCCTGCCGCCATCCCGCCGCCTGAGCCCACGGTGGAGCCCCTGCCCTCTCTATTTGAAAGTGATGATCCTGTTCGAGACGCCCTGGCAGACATTCCACTCGGTACCGCGGGACAGCAATACCTCATGCCAGGCAATATCATTGAGCGCAGCGCCAGCCTGATCTATCTCACGGCGCAAGGCGACGTTCCCTACAAGCTGGTCCCCATTGCCAGACCCAAAGCCCAGTTTCCTATCGTCGACGATGGCACTCAGGTCGTAGCGGATCCAGAGGGCTTCACGCGCTATGACCCCATCACACGTTGGATAGAGAGCCTGGATGCGGCTGAATTGGTTGACGCCCTAGCTCGCTTTTTGCCTTTGTTACGGGAGGCATGGGGCTTTTACGGGGAAGACCCGACCTACTTTGATCTCGCGGTAATCGAGACGCTAGACACGATTATTGCTACGCCAGAGATCGACGTCACTGAAGAACGCCTTATTCGTAAAGAGGCCGTCTGGATATATGAAAACCCCGCTATCGAGTCACTGGCACCGATCCAAAAGCAGGTGTTGCGAATGGGTCCTCGCAACGCCGCAGCAATCAAGCAGCAGGCGATCGAAGCCAGGGCGCTGTGGCTGGCAGCGCTGGCGGAGAATGATTCAGTATAATGCTGGCTACCCGCCACACTCTGAGCGTCCCCTCATTCAATCATCTCGCGATCGATTGACGCAGCGCTTGCGCTGGTAAAGCGCCTATTCCGGCGTGGGCTCTTCTTCGGCGAGACTATCGAAGACTAAGGTCTGACATACCTCAGCGTCAAAGCCACGATATTGTAAGAAGCGCATTCGCTTCGCCCGTTGCCGCTGGCAGGCATCCCAGTCACCTGCAATGGCGTCACCCTGATATTTTTTTTGATACACATTGGCCGCTTCGGCATACCAATCTATCGGAGCCTCGAAGGCCTCTGCCAGCGCCCCGGAAAGGTAAGCGTCAATGCCCTGCTGACGAAATGTTTCATGAATGCGGCGAGGTCCATATCCACGACTGACTAGCTGCCTGACGGTGGACACGGCAAAACGCTCATCGCTCAGCAACCCCTCGTCGGTCAGCGCACTGAGCACGTCCTGAACCTGCTCATCGGCGCAGGCTCGATGTCGAAACCGCTTACGCAGTTTCACCAGCAGCTCTTGAGAGCCGTGTTCGCGCCTTGCCAAGAGATCCATCGCAGCGAGCCGAAGCTCGCCAGCCGTCACAGCAGGACGATTTTCTTCTGAGGCCGACACCGATCAACCTACAGGCTAGGAAGATTCCGCTGCGCTATCGCCGCCCTGCTCAACCGCAATCTCTTTGGCATCCTCTTTTGACTCCGCTTCAACCACTGCAAGCGGAACCCCCATCATCTGATGCCGGATCTGATCCTCGATCTCCTTAGCAATCCCACCATTGTCCTGCAGGAAACGCGCGGCATTGGCTTTGCCTTGACCAATTTTCTCACCCTTGTAGGCGTACCACGCCCCTGACTTGTCGATGAGATTAAGCTTGACCCCCCAATCGATCACCTCCCCCATTTGATAAATGCCGACGCCGTACATAATTTGAAACTCCGCCTGTTTAAACGGCGGCGATACCTTGTTTTTGACCACTTTCACCCGGGTTTCATTACCCACGACCTCGTCACCGTCTTTTACCGCACCGATTCGGCGAATATCAAGGCGCACTGACGAGTAAAACTTTAATGCGTTGCCGCCAGTGGTTGTTTCTGGGCTGCCAAACATCACACCAATTTTCATGCGGATCTGGTTGATGAAGATCACGAGGCAATTGGTTTGCTTAATGGCTCCGGTCAATTTTCGCATCGCCTGACTCAGTAAGCGCGCCTGAAGACCGACGTGTGAGTCACCCATTTCGCCTTCTATCTCGGCTTTTGGCGTCAAGGCAGCCACCGAATCAATCACCAGAATATCCACGGCACCCGAGCGCACTAGCATCTCGGCCACCTCTAACGCCTGCTCACCGGTATCGGGCTGAGACATAATCAAGTCATCCACTTGCACGCCCAGCTTCTCGGCATACTGCGGATCTAATGCGTGCTCTGCATCAATAAAGGCGGCAGTGCCCCCTGCTTTTTGTGCCTCAGCAATCACTTGCAGTGTGAGCGTGGTTTTACCTGAGGACTCTGGACCATAAATCTCACAAATACGACCCTTGGGGAGACCACCAATGCCCAAGGCAATGTCCAGCCCTAAGGAGCCCGTCGAGATCGATGGGATGGCCACGCGCTCTTGGTCACCCATGCGCATGACCGTTCCTTTACCAAACTGGCGCTCAATCTGCGACAGCGCTGCGTCCAATGCTTTTTGCTTGTTAGGATCCATGCTTTGCTCCTTTTATCTCGGTCTGGTATCTCGGTCGGGATAGCGGCCTCGCTGCCGCTTGCTCTCTGTGCTCTCTATGCTCTCTATGCTCTTCTGTGCTCTCTATGCTCTTTGCCCCATCAAAAAACGTCCTAATGAAGCCAAAATCGCCTTTTCAAAAGTACTGTATATATAATCAGCTTTTTTTTATGCGAATGCAATGCAGTTTAGCGATCAATTTCAGCAGAAGTAGTGTCGCAATAGACCACATGTCGCCTTAAACGACAGATAGCGGGCTTTCACCGGCGCAGGAGCAGGCTCAATCAGAGAAAAGCATCGCCCCCATTCGGGCTCAGACACTGACCCCGAAAATGTCCCGCAGCGTCGCTGGCAAGAAAGAGGTAGGCCCCGACAATATCGTCAACCTCCGCGATCCTTCCCGCAGGGATATTAAGACGAATCCCCTCCAGCATTTCCTCGGGCACATCCGCGAGGATCGGCGTCATCGTCGCACCGGGTGCCACACAATTGGCCGTGATGCCTCTGTCACCAATCTCCAGCGCCAGACTGCGCGTAAAGGACAATATGGCGCCTTTGGCAGCGGTATAGTGGGAAAATCCTGGGGCGCCAATATAGGCCAACTGAGACGCCGTATTAATAATACGCCCACGATTGCGGGGGTACATCAACTTCAGTGCCGCCCGCGTGCACAGAAACGTGCCGCGGACATGGACCGCCATCAAGCGATCAAAGTCGGACACGGCCATCTCTTCAACCGGACTCGCGTGGGCAATGCCCGCGTTATTGCAGAGGATATCGAGTCCCTCCTCGGCAACGGTAGCGAACATGGACGCCACCTCAGCCTCGCTACTCACATCAGCTTGTATTGCTGTCGCCTGGCCACCAGCCTCCGTAATGTCGGCAACGATCCTCCCTGCCGCATCAGCGGTCGACGCGTCGGGGTGATTAATCCACACTGAGGCACCGTTGGCAGCCAGTGCTGCCGCCACACCGGCGCCAATACCCGAGCTAGCGCCCGTCACCAACGCACACCGACCACTCAGGTTGGCGCGCAGATCGGCGTTATCTGTCGCTACCATGTCACGCCACCCACCAGTGACCCGGCGGCTAAAACCAGTCGCGACCATTCAATCTCTGCCCAGATACCACAGCGAGCATAGGGGTCACCATCGAGCCATGCCTTGGCCTGCTCTAAATCATCAGTACGATACGCGAGCAAACTGCCCACAATCCGACTCCCCGTAGGGTCCTTCAAGGGACCGGCCATCGCAATGTGGTCCACTATCGCCTCAAGGTGCGATAAATGACCGGCCATGTATTCTTCACGCAGCTGCGGGACATCATCGTCCTCTCGGTCAGTGCACTTCACCACCCACAAATTTTCTCTCACCATTGCTATCTACCCCCTGATTCTCAATCAGACTATCGCTGGTATCAGAGCTCTACCCTACCAAAGCTTCACTGACGCCAGAGTCTCTTTCGCTACTTTTAAACACCGTAACATTAAAGCTCAACCTAAAAAAACCGCCGCCTCACCATCAGGACAAGGAGGCCTGTTCTCGGTGATAACGGCGCGGAAAGTTGTCTTATGGGTATCGTTTCTGCAGCGATCCGAGAGCGCGATCAGCCAGGCAAGATTGATAAACTCCCACCGTGGTGGCGCCAGGCATCATGTTACGCGGCGATACGCGGCATCGCGGTTATCGAATAAAAGTACCCCACTTAGCGACAAGCGTCGTTACAATGAGCAAGGCTAAGAGGGAAAATATCATGTGGAAATTACGCACGTCTCATTACCGGCACGTCACCATTGCCCTCGGGCTAGCCGCAGGGTTCCTAATGCACGCCGGCACTATCAGTGCCGCCGAAACAGAGAGCGCACCACCCTCAACTCAGGATGCGACCTCGCTGAATTCAATGGACGAGCAGTATGCTTGGGTGGGTGATCTGGGTGACCGAGATGCCCTCCCTGGCGCGCCGCTATACGGCCAACACTGCGCTGGCTGCCATGAAGCACAGGTCTATAAAGCACCTCACACCACTTGGCTTGAGTTAATGTCGCCACAGGTTTTATATCGCTCGCTCACAGAAGGCGTTATGGCGTCACAAGCCGCCCATTTGAGTGACACCGATAAACAGCACATTGTGGAATACATCACTCAAATGCGACTTGGCGATCCCGCTGCAGAGTCCCCATTAGCGTGGTGTGAAGGGCCTTCAAAACAGTTTTCAGCGCTCGACGAAGGGCGGCTAACCGGATGGGGTTACGATACCAATCGACATGTACCCTCAGACATCTCGGGGCTCAGCAACAGCCATTTAAATGACCTCGAACTAAAGTGGAGCTTTGGCTTCCCAGGCGCCACGCGCGCGCGCTCACAGCCCACCATCGCGATGGGCGCGGTGTTTGTTGGCAGTCAGGACGGCACGGTTTACGCCTTTGATCTGGAAACCGGCTGCGTGCGGTGGACGTTTGCGGCACGCGCTGAGGTGAGAACCGGGATCACCTTAGGCAAACGTGGTCCAGATAAGGTTCCAACCGCCTATTTTGGCGACATTATTGCCAATCTCTACGCCATCGATGCCGAGACAGGCGAACCCATTTGGCAAACCAGCGCCGATGATCACCATAGCGCCACACTGACAGGCACCCCCGCCTTTGCCAATGGCAACCTTTATGTGCCCATATCCTCTTTGGAGGTGGTCACCGCCGCGGATCCAGACTATGCCTGTTGCACGTTTCGGGGTCATGTCTTAGCAGTTAATAGCAATGATGGGAGTATCATTTGGGATAGTTATTCCATCCCCAACCCCCCTATTTCTATCGCAACGACCCGGGCGGGGACAAAAGTATTCTCGCCCTCTGGCGCCCCTATATGGACGAGCCCCACCATCGATGTCGCCAGAAATCTCTTGATTTTCGGTACGGGGGAAAATTACTCCTCCCCCGCAGACCAAAATAGTGATGCGGTGATCGCTGTCCGTCTTGATACTGGCGAGCGACTCTGGTCACGTCAAACCTTCCCGGACGACGCCTGGAATGTCGCCTGCATGATGATCGACAATCCCAACTGCCCTGAAGAAGATGGTCCAGACTATGACCAATCCTCCAGTCCTCTGTTAGTCGACCTGGACGACGAGCGCACCCTGGTTGTCGCGGGTCAGAAGGATGGCCGCGTATTTGCTCTGGATTGGGAAACAGGACAAACCAAGGTATGGGAAACGAAGCTCGGCCGAGGCAGTATTCAGGGCGGAGTGCACTTTGGAATGGCTGCAGCTGGGTCGACGGTCTTCGTGCCCATCAACGATATGAACGATACCCGCAATGGCGAATGGTTAGATCCCAAAAAAGCGCGACCAGGCATCTCTGCTATTGATGCGGCCACAGGAAAAGTGCTCTGGAGCCACGTGCAAGACAATGTCTGTGGCGAAGGGAGACCCTTTTGTGATCCCGGCGTCTCCGCTCCCATCACTGCAACCGATGATGCAGTAGTTGCTGGACATCTGGACGGCTTTATTCGTATTTACAACAGCGAAACGGGAGACATTATCTGGTCGTTCGATACCACCGAGTCGGTGACGGGGACAAACGGTGTGATCGCCAAAGGAGGTTCGATGAGCGGGTCCGGGCCCGCTCTAGGAGATGGGCACTTGGTCATCAATTCCGGTTACGGTTTATACAACCATGAGGCTGGGAACGCGCTGTTAGTGTTCGCACCACCGAGTGAGGAAGGCCTCAGTCAGCGATAGCGCTTTCGCATTCGTAATCTAGCGCGAGCACCTCACAGTGCTCGCGCAATACATTCCCTACCGCTTGATGGTCAGGATGGTGCAGGTACCCTGGCAAATCGCTCTCCGATTCCAGCGTCACCAGTACCCCATGCGTCGCACCACCGGCACGATCCGTGATGTTACGGCCCGCCGAAATAGCAATCACCCCGGGTATGTGTGTCAGCGCGCGAATCGACGCCAAAATCTCTTCCATCTTATCCGCACCGACACCCGCTTTTGGCGTCAGCCAGACCATATGCTCCAGTGCCATGCTGTCTCCTCAGACTAGATTGAATCCCTGGCTCGACAGGGGAAACCGGCGAACACGTCGCCCCGTTGCATTAAACAGCGCGTTTGCCACCGCGGGCGCAATCGGGGCTGTCGCCTGCTCACCGACACCGGTGGGCGGCTCGTCGCTCGGTAAAATATGCACTTCCACCTTGGGCATCTGGGGCATTCTGATCACCGGATAGTCATGGAAATTACTCTGCTGTACCTCACCATTAACAATATCAATATTGCCGAATGCCGCGCCGCCCAAACCGAATGCGATGCCCCCTTCTACCTGACCTTCAATCCCCAGCGGATTCACTGCAAAACCGCAGTCCAACACGCAAACCACACGGTCAATGGTGAAGTCACCGTTATCCGCAACACTGATCTCCACTGCTTGCGCAATCGGCGATACTGAGTAGATTCTCGACGCCATCCCGCGACCCCGCCCTGCTCCTAACGGCTCGTCCCACTGACTTTTTTCACGCAGCACCCTGAGGACACGATTCATCCTCGCGTGATCTTTGGTCAAGCGTAGTCGCAACTCAAGCGGATCGATCTCGCCCGCATCGGCCAGCTCATCCAAGAAGCACTCGTAAGCAATCCCGGTATGGGTGTGCCCCACCGAACGCCACTCCTGGGGGACAATCCCCACCCTCGGCGCGTTATGGCTCTCCACGCGGTGATGCGGGATTTGGTAGGAGGTCCCATAAGGGAACACACCAAACGGCTCCTGAAGACAGCCATCTAGGGAGTAAATATCGATTCCCCGTACCATATAAGCAGGATCGTGTTTACTCCCTTGCATGAGCGATTGACCCACCGCCACCTGATGCCAGGCATCGGGCATACCCGATGCATCCAGCGATCCGCGCATCTTGTGGACAAAGAGCGGGCGATAATGGCCGCTGCGAATATCTTCCTCACGAGACCAGATGATTTTTACTGGCACGCTCTCGCCCATCGCCGCCTCAACGGCCTCAACCGTAAAGTCTGCTGTCTTGCTTGAGCGGCGCCCAAAACTCCCGCCCATTAAGGGGCGGTGAACCGTGACATGCTCTTGTGGAATCCCCAGAAAACGGGAGATCACTTCTTGGTCGTTCGATTGGTACTGCGTGCCACTCCAGATGGTGCAGGCATTCTCAGAAACCTGTGCAATGCAGTTCAGGGGCTCTAGCGTGGCATGCGCCAGTAAGGGCATTTCGTAAACTGACTCAATCACGCGGTCTGCGCCAGACAAAGCACCGAGGGCGTCGCCAATATCTTCTGCCAATATGCCCGGCTGCTCTGCTAGCGCGCGATAATCACTATAGAACTGCTCACTGGAGACGCCGTCATTGTCACCCCTGTCCCAAGTGATATTGAGCTCGCCGCGCGCTTTCTGTGCCTGCCAGTAACTCTTTGCCAACACCACTACACCAGCGCCAATCGCCTTAACCTTGACGACACCCGGCATCTTCAAGGCAGCGGTCGCATCAAAAGAGACCACACGACCACCGTGTACCGGCGGTCGCGCAATCGCGCCGTGCAACATACCGGGCAGCTTCAAGTCGATACCAAACTGCGCACTGCCATCGACCTTGGCGGCACCTTCATAACGCTTAGTGGGCTTGCCAAGCACCTTAAATTCGCTCGGATCCTTAAGCGACACAGTCTCCGGAGGCATGATCTTCAGGCGATGAATTGAATCGATCAACTGTCCATAGGATATCTGGCGCTTCGTGGCCAAGTGATGCACCATCCCGGCTTCGGTGCTGAGCTCAGCCTGCGCCACACCCCAATCCTGAGCTGCCGCGTCAATGAGCATCGCGCGCGCCTTCGCGCCCGCAGTCCGCATCGGCAACCAGGTACTCCCGGTGGTGACAGAGCCGGCTGTCAGGTACTCGCGAAACAGAGGGGAGTAATAATCCGGAGAGGTCGGCGCGGCCTCTACCTGAATGGCCCGATAATCAACATCGAGCTCCTCAGCCAGCATCATTGTCATGACAGTGTAGGCGCCGTTACCAAACTCTGAGTGATTGGCCAGCATCGTAATCACGTTGCTGGGGTCGATGCGAACAAAGCTGTTCATCATCGCGCCGCCACCCGCCGCGTTGGCCTTGCTAGCAAACGTGATGGGGCATTCGGCCGCAAACAGTAGGGCGCCGCCCGCTTGCACAAACTGCCGTCTACTGAGCCCGGCTGTCATCGATGAATGACTCATACCAACGCCTCCGTTGCGATCAGCGTGGCCGCTAAATGAACCGCTTTGCGAATGCGTGGATACGTGCCGCACCGGCACACATTACCGGCCATCGCAGTGTCGATCTGCTGATCTGTCGGTGCAGGGTTCTTCTTCAGCAGCGCAGTGGCCACCATAATCTGACCCGATTGGCAGTAACCACATTGCGCCACATCCGTCTCCAGCCAGGCGCGCTGCACGGCCGATAAACCCACTGCATCGGCCTGCCCCTCAATGGTTTCAACTGCCTTACCTTCCGCCGCAGAGACCGGCGTGACACAAGAACGGATGGGCTGGCCCGCTAAATGGACGGTACACGCGCCGCACTGCGCCATACCGCAGCCATACTTGGTGCCGACAAGATCTAATTCGTCGCGCAACACCCATAGTAAAGGCGTATCTGCCTCACTCTCAATGTTGACCTCTGTCCCATTCACTGTCAGCTTCATACTGCCCCTCTCTCGCCCGTTCTGTTCACAATATGACACCGCTGTGTCAATTGTTAAAGCCAAGCTGCCAAGATCGTTTGGCGGCCGTGACGCCGAACAAAGTGTGTACACTTTTTGCCCTGCTGTATACACTCAGGGCTCGCGCCGAGCGAGTTTAGCATCGCGCACTCGACCGCAACCGACCCGGAGAACACCTCATGGAAATCCATCGCGTCAGTAAATATTACGATGTCGAGCACGCGCTACGCCTCAACGATTTAAAACAGTCCCTCTACGACGATGGCAAGATTTTAATGGATAAGGTGCTGGTGACTCTGCATGGGGACGAGCATCGACAGCGGCGATCCGTTGAGAGCCAGTTATTCCGTCGGAATTTTTTTCGGGTTTATGAAAACGACGTTTTTCCGGGGTTGCTGAACGAAACGCTTGACCAATTCCTCACCGCGTCTTCGCTTGACCTCAAGGAGCTGGGCTATCGCATCATGGTGCACCTCTCGCTCTCATTTGCCGGCATCGATCGTATCGACGGAACGGTTGAAGAGGCTGATGCACAGCACCGCTTGCTGATACAGCTGGGGCAAGCGGCCACCATCGGACAATTCAAAGGGGATCGAGAGCCGATCTACCAAGAAATTCGAGAAGCGATTGATGAGTTTCGGGAGCGATTCTTTTTACCGTCTCGTGCCAGGCGGCTGGACCTCATCGAGCAATTCAGAAATGGGACCTTATCCGACGAGGCTCTCCCTCGCGATATCCTGACCATTCTATTGATGCACGATACCGAACTAACAATGCCCGACGAGCTGATGGTCAGAGAGGTCGCTTTCTATTATCTCGCCGCATCCCATACCTCAGTGCATACATTGGTACATGCCACCAACGAACTGTTTACTTGGTGCAATCAGCACGATGATGCACCGATCGACATCGTGGCAACACCACATCAATTACAGCGATTTGTGCTCGAAAGTATGCGACTGCATCCGTCGAGCCCCGAGGCGTGGCGCCGCGCTGAAGCAGAGGTCACTCTGGCCAACGGACAGACGGTACCCGCTGGCGACAAGGTAGTTATCGACCTGCAAACC
>ERZ887851.1885-NODE-1885-length-17251-cov-23.249186_pt1 | contig 17251 bp, 16 predicted proteins | sample MGYA00521100_ERZ887851 | MGnify/ENA primary metagenome ERZ887851 (study PRJEB32303, sample SAMEA104408602) | aquatic metagenome | biome: Brackish water; feature: Pelagic; material: water | place: Baltic Sea | collected 2014-06-06T16:11:00 | depth 11,444 m ...
ATTATCCGGACGGACATATATCACATCACGTTCCTTGAATTTGTCGCTCTTCACATCGATCCATGTTGTTCCGGAATAATTATTACCATCTGAATCTACAACACCTCTGGCGTGTATGATCAATCCAACAGCGGTGCTAGGCACCAAATCACTCACATCAACAGTCTCCCAATCGTATTCTTTGGTGGACCCGGTGGATTGACCACTGGAGTCTTTGTTGTACACAGATTTTCTGTCAATATATTCATACTTCACATTTCCACCTCCACAGCACCAAGGGATCAATGGAGAGCTGTCACCATGTTTCAAATTGTCACTGTCCACCATCCATGCACCACCTCCATCTTTCAAGTCAAATAAAATTTGATTGCCACTGCCTGTGTTGTCATGCAATCTCATGTAAGTACGATCCACTCCACGGCCAAACCAATTGCCTGTATCTTGATAGGTGTCTATGCTGTAATGACCACCGGTGGGATTTTCTAAATTGAGTTGAGCTCCTTCTGCTGGTGAGATTGTTGTTGATATCACGATTTTACCTTGATTGATGTCATTTATTATGTTGCTAGTGGAGGTGTGGTTGTGGCGGACAATCAACACCAGATCACGCAATCTATGCGGGTGCCCTGGGTACAATGTGTCCACCTCCGGTCCGCGGACCATTTCGCCTTGATGATAACTGGTACCAGCTTGCCAAGTGATGTGGTCATCCAACCCGGTGAGTTTGTAATCTCTGTTGTTTGTAGGCAATGTGAAATTTGTACCGGGGCTCATCGCACCAGAGTGGTTGATCACAAAATCGTTGCTTGGTCGGACCGCGCCCAACACCTTGCTGTCCGCCACCGGCATGTCCCCGCCACTGGCGGTCAGATTGCTCTGAATCCACACATCATTGTACTTCACGTACAACGCCGCGGTGTTGGTGTCCCACCACAGATCTCCTTGGGTGGCAACAACCGGGGGTTTTTCTTGTGTGAACACATTGGCTCCACCCATGTTCTTGAGCTGGTCAATTTCCGCTTGTAGATTCGCGATCTGTTGTCTCATCTCCGAGTCGTCAAACTCTCCGGTGTTGGTGATCTTGAAACCGGCGTCGGTGCTCTCTATCGAGATACCAGCACCAGGCTCCAGATCCAGACCGGCTTGAATGATCTCGCGGATGCTAGCATGAACAGTTTTCTCGATGTCACTCTTGGCTATCGCCAAAAGATCGGAGCCGTTCACATCACTGTCCGGCAGTTCGCGTATTTTGATTCTGTTGTCTTCTTGTGCCATGATTTTAAAGTGTTATTTGTTCGCTTGGACCCATGTTAAACCATCATATACATACATGGTCGCTGTGTTGGTGTCCCACCACATCATGCCCTTGCTCACCGAGCTTGGTGGAGTGGCGCTCACATGAGCTCCACCGGTTATGTTCATGTTCTGTATCTGTTGTGACACTGCGTTCTGTATCAATTGATTCATGTCACCACTCACTGGAGATGCTCCACCGGGCACGGTGTTGATTATATGGCTGGATAGTTTGGGTTGATCCACATAATACCCCACCAAGTCAGCTCTCATGTACAAATCCTGTGCCACGTTAATAGGCTTATGATCGGTTCCGGAATACATAGAGGCCATTATTGTTCTATCACCAGGCTCCAACACCGTCTCATGCATGATGGTCGTTTCCGCTTCAAACTCACCAGGTGCGTCATTCGAGCCAGTTGGATCCATACCGGTAACAACACAACGTTCGTTTCTGTTCCAACTCTCACCACCTACATCTCCAATCGGTCCGCCGTACACGGAATTCCAACTGCCTAGACTGGCTATCTGGTTATACAGGTTATATTGTTGCTTATTCCAGTCTCCGGCTGGTAAATCCGCCGGGAATTGAGACAGGTTCTGCATGTCTGTACGGTTCCCTATCCATCCGACGACTTCACCGTTCCCGTTAGTATTGGCATTCATGTGCACTTTCAATCGGATGGCAGTGGCGTGTGTTGGTATTGCCGCCGGCAAAGTAATTGGGCATCTACCGGACCACCAACCGAGTTTTGACGCCGCGGCTTGTGGCACATAATGGTGATTTCCACCGAAAAGTTTCTTCGTGTTCGGTTCTTCAGCGTGACTAGGTGAGACCCACGTATCAATCTGGAAAAGCGCGTTGTCAATCTCACTCAAGTTGTCATCAGAGTGAACAGGCACGTATTGTCTAGTGTCACCTGGCAAATCATGTATGTTCGGTATATTGAATGTCGACACATTATCACCAGCACCGTATTTAGTACCAATGCAATTGAACAAATCGGCATATTGTGTTCTGCTCACCTCACGACCGTCACAGATCAACCAGCCAATCGGCTCAGCTTCACATGCGTATGACATTGTCACACCAACCGGTACTCCACCGGTGGGTGGACTATCATTACCGGTGTTGATGGGCACCAACACGGTTGGTTCGCTCAAACTGAGCGGCTTGTACAGCATGCCGTCTGATGAGCTCACCAGAAAAGCAGCATAATAATCACCAGTAGCAGCTCGAGCCAAGGTGCGCAAGTATTTTTTGTTCTTTCCTAGACTCACACCGTCTTCTCGTTTATACATGCCGTTCACATCATTATAAGCATCAACACTCACGTGCTCGTTGTCTGTGAACCACATGGAACACTGACCACCTTCAATTGTGTTTGCTGGTGGTATGTTGATCGAGTGGGACAGCAACAACTCTGTGCTAGTCAACTGAAATGACCCACCTCCTGACGGAGGTTCGGCACCTTGACCTATCACGGAACCTATCACGTTTCTCACAGTTGATGAATAGGTTCCAGTGCCACCAGCTTCCACCCGGTCCAACGGGAGAAACATATCAGATGCAGGTTTCTTGATTTGAGAGAGTTCTGTTATTCTTTTAGCCATCGTGTTTGAGTATTTATATTATTTATTACCAGATGCATATATAATGCACTGACCGTTGTGATCTAGCACGCCTCCATCCAATTTGGTGTTAATCGCGTACATGGAGCAAATGTCAATCTTCAGATTGTTGTCATCCGGCATGATGCACAAACGACTGTCGGTGATGAATGGTCGATCAGCATCACTCTTGATTCCACCAGGACAAGGCAATGACAAAATCTCACCCAATTCGAACGTGTTAGGTTCATGTACCCAGGTGATCGAGATGATGTCGAGCAGTTGGAGTTGCAAATTGTACAATTCGTACAAGCACCGGTTGAAAACCCCGGTGATGAAAGGTTCGGTCAGATGCACATAATTGTCAAGTGTCACTTGATAACCATCAACAAACAATTGATTGTCCACACTGTAATGAACTCCTTCGAAACTAGGGGGGAAATAGGTCTGAGCTCCGGTTGATGATTCAACCACATATTCACCACGAATCGCGAATGTGCCTTTGATACATTCCAGCATCTTCATCAAGTTGTACAGCATCTTGGCGATGCTCTTGTTGTATGTGATGTTGGTGGTGAATTCACCGGGTTGGACATGCACCTGTTCCAATGTGTACATCTGATCATCAAACTCTTGATAAGTCAGCGCCTTTCTCAACTCCACCTCGTTCTCCACCCAATGATATTTGTGCTGATATCGCCCGGAGGGTAGCTGCATGCAGGGAGTTATCAATATGGTGTCACCTGGCATGCCAGTGATTGTCACGCTGCCCGGGTGGTTGAATACAACCACATCACCTCGATTTTTTATCACAGGATCTGTGAACACTTGCAATTCGTTGATGTTGGTCCATTGAGTGTCCGGTTTGGATGAACGATACACATTGTAATCGCGGATCCGGTCTTCTAATCTGGAATAATACACCTTCTCCACCATCCGCTCACGGATCAGATACAACACGTTGGGATTCACTTCACTTTGTCGGATGAACTTGAGTGAGTTGTTGACCATGCCGGTCTTGCCGGTGGTTTGGTCTGGTTGGCTGTTGTATGACCGGGTCAGATCGATGGTGCGGATGAAATTGAACTGATCATCATATTCGTTCAGCGATTCACCGGTGAGAACCAACACTCTGTCATTGTAAAACATCATGTCTTTGAACTGAGGTAGATACTGGTTGTTTATGTCTGTGTTGTCACGTGTGTCTATGTTGAGCAGCGCGATGTTGCTCACCCAGTTGAGCCTCGTGTCGAATTTCTTGATGACCACCACCTCTCGATGATCTACAGATTCACTCACATCAACAACATACACATAATCTCCATCACTTATCACCTGTTTCGGGTTGTGAAACTGTTCCATGGCAAAAACATTGTCTGTGACACGAGCTCCTACATATTTGTTCAACTCTCGACCCATGGTGGCGCGACCTGGTTGATTCAACAACGGATCGTCACGGAGCAAACCATATATGTCGTAGCGATACAACACAGGACCTGGTTGTTCATCATCATCTGTATTGTGACCAGCATCCAGTATATAAATGTAATCTGCATTGTCTCTGCACATGCTGATCGGATTGCGGAATTGATTGGATTTGTTGGCATCAATGTATTGACTGGGTTCTAACACTCCAGTGGTCTCAGACCACATGCGCAATGATGACTGCCCACCGGAGACCGGTTGTTGTATTGTCATGCTGTACCACACTCCATCATCATGAGATTGTACCATCATGTGATCAATCTGTGACATCTTTGGTGAAGAAGCAGATGAAGTGTTCGCGAACGCGGCCGGCTCCACTGGTGCTCCGTTGTTCAAACGAGCATGATAATCACGATCCATAGGTGGTGACATCTTGGTGTTGCTGACAAGATACAAATAATTGTCGTACAACCGATTCATGGCAATGTTCCATGTTTGTGCGGTTGCATCATCATTGGGCTTCATTTTGACCTGATCAAACTCAAATGGTAATCGTAATTCATCATGAAGCAAACGATCCACGGGGTGACCACGAGATCGTAAGATGTTGTTCAAATAATCTGATGTGAATGCATTGACTTCTGGTGTGTCCATCGTAATTATTTATAGCAAGTATCAATATGTCAAACACAATATTCATTCAAATAGCAGCTTATCGGGATCCGGAGTTGGTTCCCACCTTGCATGACTGTATCAACAACGCGGACCATCCGGAGAATTTACGATTCGGCATCTGCCGGCAATTTCACCAGGATGATGACTTTGATGATTTGAGTGAGTTCAAGAATCACCCGGAGCATGGTGACAACTTTCGTGTGGTTGATGTACCACATCTTGAGAGCCAGGGAGCATGCTGGGCACGCAACTTGATACAACAATTGTACGCCGGGGAAGAATACACGCTGCAACTTGACTCACATCATCGCTTCATCAAAGGTTGGGACACAACATTGATCCGCATGATAAAACAATTGCAAGCTGCTGGTCACGAGAAACCGCTACTCACCACATACGCTCCATCATATGACCCGGAAGATGATCCTGGTAAACGCGACAGCAATGCTTGGAAGATGGATTTTCACAAGTTCATACCGGAAGGCGCGGTGTTTTTTCTGCCCGCGGCCATTCCCAAATGGCGAGAGCTGGATGCTCCGATACCTGCTAGGTTTTATTCAGCTCACATGGCTTTCAGCGTGGGTGCTTTTGCTAATGAAGTGCAACATGACCCAGAATATTATTTTCATGGGGAAGAGATCAGCATAGCTGTTCGCGCATACACTCATGGATACGATCTGTTTCACCCTCACCGACCAGTGATCTGGCATGAATACACCAGGAAAGGTCGCACCAAGCACTGGGATGACCATGACACCAAAAAGGTGGTAGAGAAACCATGGCACGTGAGAAACAAAGAGTGTCACTTGAGAAACAGGAAGTTGTTTGAAATGGACGGTGAGAAACGAGACATTGATTTTGGTAGATATGGTTTTGGTGATGTGAGATCATTACAGGATTACGAAAAGTATGCCGGGTTGAATTTCAAACTGAGAGCCGTTCAACAACACACCAAAGACCGGAAGAATCCTCCAAATCCGGTGACCTGGGTCAATGATGCAGAATGGGAAGCAAGTTTCACGAAGAAACAGCAAGTGGCCATCGATGTCAAGTTGAGTGATGTGGATCTACCAGATGATCTACAGTTTTTATTCGTGGGTGTACATGACAAACGTGACAATCAACTGCATCGCATTGATTTGACTCAACAACAAGTCAAGTCAAAAACAAACAATGGCAGATTGAATATCAAACTGAATTTCGAAAGCTGTTCAGAGCCAGACAAATGGATTCTGTGGCCCTTCAGCGAAACATCTCAATGGAGGAAACAGCTCACCAAAGCGATATGAAGTTTTGCTACTGCACTCTAGCTCTAGGGGAAAAATATGTGGAGTTGGCTAGGATATTTTTAGATTCATATCTCAAGAATGTTCATACTGATACCCCGGTGGTGATAGTAACAGATCACTCGAGTACCATAGTGGATCACCCGAGTGTGATACAATACAAGCACAACACATCAATAATTGGTGCACCAATATCTTTGAAATGGTTACCATACAGACACGCATTGTCTGAAGGTTATGATAATATATGTTTCATTGATATAGACTCAGTTGTGGACTCCTCTTATGATGAGCAATCCATCATCAATAACGCGCAAGACGGACTGGGTTGTAACTGGTTCATAAAATATGAGCAAAACTTCACAAAACAATCAAGAGGTGCTAGCAAGTTGAGAGCTCTTGTGAACGAGCAAGACAAATACCCGATTGTATGTCCAGTGGAGTGTTTTATGTTTTTGACAGGTGAACGATCAAGAAGCATTCGATTCATCAATGAATGGCACCGTGTTCAGCAACAGCTAACAGAACATAAATTGTACAAACGTGAAGTGTGCCACGAGATAGGGTTAGCAGCTAGCAGGACAGGTGTGCCTGTTTACAAGTACAAGGGTGGTAGAACAACATACACTGACAATTTCACTCACTACGGCACCGGTGCTGGTAAAAGAAAGATGATACAAGATGCAAAATGATTGGTGTATAACAGCTGTTGTGGTTGGGGATCGTTATCGACGCATGCTTGACGCTTTCATGAGATCCTACCGTCGATTTGAAGACATGCCACAGGTATTGTTATGTTCGGAAAAACCGCAAGCGATCAACCACACTGATGTACAGACAACTGACATTGGTAACGAACCAATTGTTGTGAATGGTGATTTTAACATGTGTTTGAAAAGATTGGCATTTCAACACGCTGTCGATCGCGGTTATGAGAAGATCATATTCATTGATATTGATCGCACAATTGAAGAGTGGTGCCAAGACACGATCAACCGTGTCGCGGAACCAGGTTTTGGTACCAACTGGCTAAGATCCGTGAAACATGATCGTGGAGACACACAACCTCGTAACATTAAACATTGTAAGTATCGGGCCATTCTACAGGGTTTTGACGTTGAGAGTTATTATGATCTAAAGTACCCCATCTTCGGTGAATCACTAAACATTGTGAATCAACCCAAGCATGTCACGCAACAATTTATAGACACATGGGGAGAATGCGCGAAGTTTATCAAGCGATCCAACTGTTCACCGCGGCATATAAATGTCGAGATGGGTGTGTCGTTGAAATTGAACAACATACCGGTTTACAAGTACAAATTACCAATAGAAGTGGATTTTAAAGGTTCAATTTTCAAGCATTATGCTTACGGTAAAAAGAGTCAGCTATTTAAACAATGAACATTACAACAATAATCACAACCAACCCGGTGACGCATTGGACACCAAGCACCAAGTTGATACAACACATCGTGAATCAGCAACACCTGTCACAATTATTCAATTGTAAGTGGGTGGTTGTGTGCGACACGCAATCAGCTGAACATGAATATTTCAAGGCGTTGCAGCAACCGGGTACATTTAAAAATAGCAACATGGAATTTTTGCATAATCACCCGGGGAGATCCGGGTTGAAGTGGTCGTTTATCCAGTCTGCGGAACACATACAAACTGACTATGTCTTGTTTCTGGAACATGATTGGATTTTTGAAAAGGAGGTGGACTGGCAAGCATTAACAAACTTGATGGATGCGCATGACTTTGTACACAAGATAAGCTTCAATAAACGTGCCAATCAAATACAATCCAAACATTGTATACCATTTAAACCTGAAGATCCGGGGGCGAATAGAAAAGGTCTGTTTGACAGTGTTGAATTCATTCAAGAACAACTCGGGTTGCCGCGGATGGGTTGCAAGAATGATACATTCATGGAGATTGACGATCGTTTGCAGAACTCCGGCGTTGATATGTTGAAGTGCCTGAGGTGGTCAAACAATCCATTCCTGGCCCGGGCTGATAAATTTAGAGATTGGGTCAGTTTGATCGACAACGGTCGAGATGGTAACAGATCGCTCGGTGTTGAACGTGAATTGTGCACATATTTTCGCAAGGATTGTTACAACATGGGTTGGGATCAAGCTTTTCGTAAATGGGGAGTATATTTATATGGTAAATACAATGATGATAGAGCGGTTCGACATGAAAATGGTAGATCCGGGAAGTGGAGCTGATGAAAACCATCATAATATACGGTTTGCGGAGAAGTGGTAACCACATGTTAATATCCACTCTGTTGCAGCAATTCAACAACCCGGTACACATTAACGACACAACTTTATCATATGATAAATACATGCAATTCAAGTGTGTACCTGTAACATCAACTCGTGCGGATAAAAAATATACCGGGTTTGAACAGTCGGATTGCGTGATACTTAGCATGGAAAACAAACCAATAGATCATAAAGAAATCGCGAAGTTTTCAAATGAACCTGACACACATGTGATTATTTTGTTGAGAAACCCTTACAACACCCTGGCTAGTGCATGGAAGGTGTATACCAAGAGACTGAAGCCAAAAAAACAATTAGTTAAAATAATCGCGAACATGTGGCCGGAATATGCAAAAGAGTTTCTACAGTCTACCACAGTTGTACCTGTACTGTACGACATGTATGTTGAATCAATAGACTATGTACACACGGTGATGAAGCGATTGTGTATCGATATGAAGCATGTCGACTTCAATAAAACAGTAAAATGGCAGATGAGTTCGTTTAATACACAAGAAAATAAAGCCAGAACACATGGAACTGTTAACAACTGTGTGTTTAACGATGAACCTGAGTTTATGGAGATTGTGGACAAACAATCAATCCACAAGCTATGGAAACAGGTGCTCACTGCTTATAAATAAATTAATGAAGCCACACATGGATGACAAAGAGCTCAATTTGTTTAATGAGTTCACACAGCATAGTAATTATTATTTTGAGTATGGTACCGGCGGTAGCACTGTACATGTTCACGACAATTCATCAGCAGTGATTCACGGTGTTGATAGTAGCAAATCATGGATTGACAAAATAACCAAGACTATTGGTGTCAACGACCGGGTGAATCTCGAGTTCATCGACATTGGCCCGATTGGAAGCTGGGGTACACCGATAGGTTCTTCACACAAGGATCAATGGCCGGATTACCATCAGTCTTTTAATCGGATTGAAAAGCCAATTGACACTGTGCTAGTTGATGGTAGATTTCGAGCAGCTTGCATGCTACAAATAGTTAAAACATGTGTCGATCGTGAACTAGACCCGGTCATTATACTGCATGATGCTACAAGACCTCATTATGCCCCTGGTAAGACGTTTCTGACCATGATAGATGATGTGAGCACATTGCAGATATTCAAAATTGATCATGATAATGTTGACTCTCAACTGTTAGCTGACCTGATGGAGCAGAAGAAATATGACTCTAGATAGTGTCATGTATTTCAAGCAGTATGGTGCGCAACGAACCGGTACGAACTACCTGAAAAGATTGGTCGAGCTGAACTTTAAAAATGTAACGGTGTTTGGTAGTGTGTTGGGATGGAAACACGGTATGTTTGAAACTGGCAATGGTTATCAACACAAGTGTGATAGTCACAAGCAATGGGTTGATGATAAAACCAAATCCGGGGATGTTTACTCAGTTGATCAACACAGATTAAAATACACACCACAAGAGTTGCATGATGCTTGTGAGCGGTTGAACTACTTGATATCAATCAAAAACCCATACGCGTTTGTGTGTAGTTACAAAAACTTTCGAGCCAAGAAACAACCATGGAATGAAAGCAAGGTGATTGACTGGTTGAAGAACTACCTTGATTGTTACTCTAGATGGAAGGATCTATACAACAACAATTCAGGATGTTCAATTCTTGTTGATTATGATGATTTGATATGCAACCGGAACATAGTGTTAGCGAAAATACAAACTAAATTCAAGCTGGAGAAGAAGCATGAAGAGTTTGTACAAGAGAGCAAGACGGTCAAGGCATCAACAGATCATGGGCTGTTGATCAGCAAAGAAAAATTTGACACTGATTATTATTCAGAGAGACGCTACATGGATGAAATACCAGACGGAATTGAGAGATTGATCACAAGCTTTCTCAAGGACTATTCTGGTTTGAGATGTTAAGTGACTGGATCGGTTGTTCTGGCAATCTGCCAGTATGTAACACCGTCAATCTCAACATACATCTGATCAGAATACCCGGAAATCACACGATATGTTGGTGTGGTTGCTATATCAACATTTTCAGGGTCAAATTGAGCTATATTCAACAATTCTGCCACTCGATCCATACGACACATCAAACCATAATCAACACCACTGTTACGAGAACCGGCGAAATGTAAACCAACCGCTTTCCATTGACCTTCTATCCATCCACATATTAACGAACCACTGTCGCCACCGGCTGATGGGTCAATTTTATCTGTGTCATTAGGGTCAAAATATCTCATGATGTTGGTAAACGACCGACCAGTGACTCTTGGAGTGTAATTCATCAGTTCCACTTGTAGTGAGCATCTGTTTCGAGCTTTCGATTGCTCAGGTGAAAAATGGTTACCAATCGCACCAGTTGTCCGGCTTGATTTGAACAGAGGTGTCCGATTCTTCTGCAGCAGGTCGATCTCTAGTGTGGTTGCAAACGGGATTGAAAGAACATTACCCTGGCCAGTGTCGTCGAGCAAGTTGAGCACTCGACCACTTGTTTGATCCACTAGTGCTTCTGGGTCGATGCTGATCAAACCGGCATCAATTTCATTCACACCGGTGGAGGAGATCGGATACACACGTTTGACATGACCTATCTTGTGTTCTGCTATCGCTTGTCCGCCGGTTTCTGCCCGAGAGGGTTGGTATATGTCAACATCTTTGTATCCAATAGATTGTCTCTGGTCAGCTGCTAGTGAGAACACATCAGGTGTCAACACATGATTGTTCGTGAGTCCAACTACCTGTCCATCAGTTTGATCAATCACCAACACACCAAGTGTACCCACTCGGAATTTGTTGTTCTCGGAACCAGTACCTACAGACACACCACCAATGATGGGTCTGTGCTTCATGCGATGCTCGTCTATCTGCTCAGATGTCATGTCCGGGCAGTCCAGCTCAAATTCCCATTCAAGTGTGTCTTCCACTACATCTGTTTGTATGCTCCCATGTTCTGTTTGAATCATATTTGGTAAGATTTGTTCTTCCGGGAGATCGTTTTTTGATTTCTTCTGTTTTACACCAAACACAACAGTGGTTTCAGATGATGTTACTCCAGCGGTTGTTTTGTTACCAACACCTATGGTTTCCAGACCAGGGAATTGTTGTCGCGGAAATGACTCAATCACGGCTTGTATCTGTTGGTTGTTCATCAAATTATGTGATTGTGTATGTCACGAACATTGTGTTGGTCGTGTGATCCACTTTGCATGAATAACAATCATCATACTCTTCAAATTCTGCACTGGTTACAACAGTACCCACTCGCGACAGCAGTGGTGAACCATTTGGCATTGGTACACGTACCCGGTACAGGCATCTACCATCATAAAAAATATTCTCTGGATCACCAGCAGCGGATAGAGCTTTAAAGTATGTGGTCATATATAATACAATCAGCTCGAGGTGTTTACAGTCAATGTGAACACCATGCCGTTGCTGAACGTGTCCAGATCCATCGACAAGCCGGCTATGTCGTGAAAATATGTGACAGCTGAATTGTTAAAATCATTTTGTATGTTTTGAAACTCGCGTGTGTCAGTCAATGCTGTGTATGTGTCAGCCGTGTTGACCTGGATTGTCATGTTATTTTCACCGAACACAGCTGAATCATACAAAATCGTGTTTATCGCCTCAACATCATTCAATGAACCTAATGATCGAGTGTTCAGCAAATCGGACAACGTGCTTTTGTTTGCTGTGTATATGTGCAGAGGTTTGTCTGTACCGCTGGCTGCCACGCCACGTGTCTCAAACATTTGATTGTCTGCAACTGCTGATAGACCGTACTCCACAGTCGGTGAAGACTCTGAATACGGCAACCAACCGGAGTCTGGGTCATTGACCTGTAACGGTAAATCCCAGTCTGTTGTGGTGGCTCGCACCGGGGTGCAAGGCACTCCGGTTATGTATGGTGGTCGGCCGACATCACCTCTACCGTCACTGTCATCATTGTCATTTATCGCGATGTTAGTGACACGAGACACCGGGTAGTACACACCAGAGTAAGGTGACACATATGGTGACACATTCATGGATCTTACCGCCATGTACAACTCACCGCTAGCGGGCATCTGCAACGGGCTGTCAGATTTGTTTGTGATGTCATTCAAATTACCGGTTAGCTCGGTGTTGTCCACACTGAATAGAAAATCTCCACTGGGTAGTAGTTCAAATGCGACTGGTAACAATCTACCGTAACTGGTTATGAAGTGTACGTTGCTGATTAACAACTGTCTAGATTTTGTACCAGTGGTGTCTTGATGTTCAACAAACAATCTGTACGATTTGTTGTTTTCTGCAACGCTGTTTGTTGACTCACCAGGTGTTGTTGTGTTTTCATAACAAAAATGCAATGATCCGTTGGATTCACTATCCACATCAGTTGAATCTAACCCGGCCACATGAGAGGCGCTGGAGGTGACACCATATACAGATATCAATTTATGTACACCTTGTTGTGGATATGCATGATGGTTGGATCCACTGTGTGTTGTGTAATGTGTTGCATTTCCAACCGCGAATGAAGCACCACAACCAGAATGATGCAACGGACCGAACGTTATTTCTGCTCGATCACCTGGAGAACCATCATATGCATTAACCGTGTATGTACTATCAACTTTGTTGGATAGAAATGAGCGATACGGTGTGGTTCCTGTGCCAATTGGTGGATCTCCATATCCCATGGAACCCTGAGATGTCCAGCCACCGGAACTTGTGGTGGTGATGTACTCTGTATCTTTGACAAATTCTATATTCCCAGTCGATGAGTGTACCACACCCGGGTACAAGTTGACCAGATCACGTGTCTCAGGGGTGGGTGTCGAATCATCCTGACCGCTGATAAGCTTCTCACGCACCAGATGACTAAAACTTGTTCTAAACTTCTTCACATGAATATTTATGTGAAAACCGGTAGTGTTACATGTATCAGATCAACAATTGTGATGCATCACCGGTGAGCACATGCGTCATGGTGCCGATGTTGTCGGTTTTTGTGTAACATTTGCCTTGAAACATGATCATGTCACCAGGGCGCACGCTTTCAGATGGGTTCAAACACACCAGATGTTCATCATCTACATGACTCATGTCATCCTCTGGTTTTTCAGTGTCATAAGCACTAGTTTCACATGCACATGTGCCGGGATTTTCAATCAACACCGGGTTGCCTGGTCCGGTGCCACCTGTTATGTAGTGTGTCCTGGTGGATACTCCATATTCGGTTTTGATGTAACAATGTTCACCTAACTTGACCACCTCACCATACTCAACACTGTTGTTGGGTTGTAAAAACACTTGCTTGTCCGGGTTTTCAGGCATGTTAATCTTCAGGTGTTGCGGCAGACAAACAATTGACACAACTCACATCTGTGTGCTGTATCGCTGATAGTGCGTGTGTTATTGATCCATTGTTACCGGTTTTGATATAACATTGACCATCCACGACAACCGTGGAACCAACTGGTGAGTCTGGTGTGTCCAGGTAGACCTGAGTCACATCAGCACCGTGGCAGTATTTTTTCTCATCCATCTGACCAGATTCTCAATCTACAATGATTCAACATGTCATATGTGATGTTCTCACCGGTGAGTGACAACGACACTTCAAGATGACTATCCTTGGCTGTTGAACCGTCAGGTCTCACAGCCACCACTTCCGTAATCGGCTGTGGATTCTCTTGATCTTTGTAATTCCACAACACATACTTCAATGTGAGCCCCGGATTCAAATATCGTTTGTTGATGCCTCTCACTTCAATAGTCATATGCTTGACTATAGAGTCTGAGGTCAATTTGCTGTCGATGGCTGGAGGTGCCAGCTTGGTGTGTATCTCAAGAGCGTGTTCTTCTCCTAGACCGAAACTACTTGCAGCTGTCTCCGTTGACTGATCAACGATAAAATCGATGTCCTTCCATGTGCCCTGGCCGGTGTTCACTAGCTCACTACCAGCACCAATCGCTTCATATCCCACGGTGCGTTGCGGAAAGTATGTGATGCTTTGAGGGTTGCTCTCGTGACCAGATTCTCGTGGAATGAAATGATTGTCTCGATATGTGTGCATGTTCACATTGGCGATTCCTTGCACTTTGTCTGGCACGGCGAGAAATGTACACATGTAGTTGTCATCACCAGCCTTGGTGCCGGTGTATTGACCTTGTCTAGAATCATATGAGCCATCATATAAGGTTCTGGTGCTGATTGCTGAGCTTAAATCCGAGAACCCGAAATTGTCCGGGGTGAAATCCATTATACCTGGGCCAAATGCTCCAACAGCCACACCACCTACAGAAGTACTATAACTGTAAACATGCAACCGACTCCGGTTTGTGTTTCTGTGAGAGAACAATTTGTGTCTCAACACGTCGTTGCTCGCGAAGTGGAAAAACAAGGGATTCCAATCTCCTGGGGAGAATCCATCACCGGGTTTGTCGATGGGTATCTTCGTGATGACCGGTGGTTTGCAACCGGTTCTTGTGTTGCGTATAGTGTAGTAATTGTATGACCAACCACTGCCCGAATTTCCTAATGTACCGTACGGTACATGTGTCTCATGACCAGGGGCGTATACAACCATCTCATATTGACCTCCATTGGAGTTACCACCAGCAGGTTTTCCGATGAGTATCACCATGTCCTTGATCTGTCTCTTGGTGTTGCTCAAATGATTGGTGGTCAGTGTGAACCACTGGCACAAATGCTTCCAATAGTCTGTGTCATCACTCGATGTACCGGTGCTTGAAGATAATCGATGCTTGATGTCAATTGCTTGAGATTTTCTTGTGTCGTTCGTACCAGCCCAATTGCCCAACTTGTTGTCAAGTGTTTTGTTGTGTAACGAATCAACACGGTCTATGAAACACACCGGTACATACTCACCCATGGCTATGTTGCTACCGAGTTTCACACTCATGCTCAATGTCCAGTGTGTACCATATTGTAGATTTGGTTGTGAACCAGGCAGATCAACATTGTTAGCATAATCTCTCACACCGTAATAACCTCGCTGCAGTAGTTTCTGTTGATTGAAAAATGTGCTCATGGTGTCAGGTGTGACTCCATCTGGTTCGAACACATCAATGTCTTCAATTTTATTGTTATATTGAGATGAGAACGTGTATCCTCTTGTGTGGTTGGTGTGTGCACCAGTGCTTTGCTCATGTGTCAAGTGTTGATAATAATCACCACCTTCAATATATTTGCTCCAGAGTGTTGGATTGTTACGCGAGATGCTCCTGGCTTGCTCCTTTGAAGTGACCCCAGTGATAGTATTTACAGCACCTCTGGAGCTGTTTAAATGCGCGCGTGGTAAATTCATCATCCGAGTGGTGAACACCCCGGTTCCGGATGGTAAAGGCTGTACACCAGGACCAGTGCCGATGTCCAGTTTATGTTGATCATCCACCTTGTCATAATCTGCATGTTCTTGCACGCGGTATGCATAACTGTTGTGTCCATGAGATGCATAGCCTTGACTTATCGCTTGCTTCTCATGAGTGATATCCGCGGTGCTGAGCCATGCGGAACTATCAGTGCTGTAAAATCTCCAGTCGGTTGGTGTGATGATCTGTTCATCCGAACCATGACCAACTGAACCTTCACCTGACGTGTTTTGCCCGGACAAAGGCATGGTTACACTCAACCCCCTGTCAATATCATCTTTAGATTGTGTGAATGAGAGATAACCGGATTTTGTGTTGTCACCGGTCAGGTAGTATGTTCCTATGTTTGTGTCTAGATTGATTTTACCGTTCAGATATGCACGAGCTTTACCAGGGTATGTTGCATTCATGTAATCCACTATGCTGTAGTTTATCACCGGGTCTGACAGGTCAATAGTTGTAACTTGTTGATTTTGTTGCCCGGTGATGGTGCCAAAATCAAACGTTTCGGTACGATCGAGCCAAGATTTAGGAATTTGTGTGTCAGCCATATGATTATTTATTATAAATGTAAGATTTTGTTGATTGTATCTGCAGATGCTGGTGGGTCCTCGACTGGTTTGATCACCACTGAAGCGATCACGCGACCAACACTGCCCTTCACGCGTGGTTGTCCAGAATGATCAACCGGTTCACTGGGCAACAGATATGTATCTGTAGTGGGGAGCTGAGCACGGACAAGTGTACGCATGACACTTGCCACTCCATCCGGGTTGTATAACATGGATGTTGGGTGCACTGACTGACTAGGTATGTCGAATGTCATGACCACATTGGCTGATGCTTCACCAACCTGATTGAACAATGCATTTGCAGGTGGACACAACATTTTACCGTTCAAAATTCGTTCAGAATCACAGTCATCAGGATTGGTATAGTACAGACTGGATTGATCTGCAGAGACTGGATGGGTTATGGTGTGTGACATGTTGCTCACCTTGACATAGCATGCACCGTCGATCTGCATGACAGAACCTATCGGGTCATCAAAGTGTTGTGTCACGATGTGAGGTGGTGGTGTATTTTCAGGTTGTGTCATGTTGATAAAATCATGTGCATGGTTCGTTGAATGGTTCGATGACAAGTATTGCTGCCTCGTTGGGTAATGTGGTCTGTACACACTCGACATCAAATGGCTCGATCAGTAGCAATGAAATTTCAGTTATGCATGTGCCTAGTGTGGGTGTGGGTGTAGGTGTGGGTGTGAGAGTGGGTGTTACAGTGGGTGT
>ERZ887851.1887-NODE-1887-length-17217-cov-9.767335_pt1 | contig 17217 bp, 20 predicted proteins | sample MGYA00521100_ERZ887851 | MGnify/ENA primary metagenome ERZ887851 (study PRJEB32303, sample SAMEA104408602) | aquatic metagenome | biome: Brackish water; feature: Pelagic; material: water | place: Baltic Sea | collected 2014-06-06T16:11:00 | depth 11,444 m ...
CTTTTTACGTTAAATACCCACATTTAAAATGGTTATCTTTTAGAGACTTAAGAGGGATTGCTAGAGAAAAATTTGCTGAAGAGTTATCTGAATCATGTGTTTCTGTATGGGTAGATGATGTTTCTGGTTTTGGTACGTTCCCGTTAGAGTCTATGAAGTGTGGTGTACCTGTAATAGGTAAAGTACCTAATATGGTACCTGAGTGGATTACCGATAAGAATGGTATGTGGACTAACAATATTAATAACATTGTCGATATTTTAGGTAACTACGTACAGGCTTGGTTAGAGGATTTAGAACCCCAAGAAATATATGAAGAAATGGATAAAACATATGTTAAGTATACAGAAGAAAATCAAAAAGAATCTATTAAAACTTATTTTGAAGGTTTGGTGGATAAAACACTTTTGTTATTTAATAGTGATTTAGAAAAAGTAGAAAAAGATGTACTTATGGGAGCATCTAAAGAAATAATAGAATCTAAAAATGAATTAAAAAATGACTAATACAATAACAACTATTATACCAATACATAAATTTGGTGAAGACGATAAAGATTACTTTGCTAAAGCTATTGCTAGTATCAGAGAACAAAAGAAATTACCTACTAAGGTTATGATAGTAGTACCAAAAGGTAGTGAAGTTAAAGAAACGTTAGAATCGTATAAATACGATGATAAAATTAAAGAAATTGTATCTATTGTTGAAAATGACGGTGAAACAGATTTTTGTTCACAGATAAACTTCGGTGTTTCAAAAATAGAAACAGAATGGTTTTCAATACTAGAATTTGATGACGAGTATTCAAAAATTATGTTCGATAATTTCTACAAATACGCAACTCACTACGATGAGGTAGAAGCTTTTTTACCTATAGTTTTAGATGCTAATGTCGAAGGTAAATTTTTACACTTTAGTAATGAACCTGTGTGGGCTAAAGATTTTTCAGATAAACTAGGGTTTTTAGATAATGACGCCCTATTGAATTACCCACAGTTCCAAATATCAGGTGGTATTTATAAAAAAGAATCTTTCGAAACCGTAGGTGGACTTAAACCAAGTATTAAACTACAATTCGCTTACGAATTTCTATTAAGAATGACTTATTACGATAAAAAAATTATGACTATACCTAAAGTAGGTTATAAAAAAACAAACATGAGACCATCAGCTTTGTTCTATAGTTATTACATGGGTGATAATAAAATTAGACCTGACGAAGCCAAGTGGTGGTTTAACCAAGCTAAAAAAGAGTGTTATTTTAAACAAGATAGAGGCCTAACATACGAAGATGAAATAATAGAGTAGATGTCAGTAGAACCAAAGAAAAGAGGTAGAAAACCAAAAAAGAAACCTTACTTTGGTCCAGAGGAGGAAGAAGCGGTAAAGAAATATCTTGAGCTTGGAACAATTATTAAAGACCCTAATACACAAGATGGGTATAGATGGACTGGTACTACACATGAGGATATACAGAGAAATAGGATATACCTCAAACAATTAAAAGCACCTTTAGACAAAATGGTGGAAAGTATTATTAGAAGGTACAAACTCTATTCTAAAACAATGGAGTTTGAAGACCTTCACGCTGATACTTTAGGTTTTTTACATATTAAATTTCATAAATTTAAACCAGCTAAAAATAAGAAATCATATTCTTATTATGGTACAGTGGTAAAACATTATCTCTTAGGTAAACTAATCAAGGAAGATAAGAAAATGAAACAGAATTTAAATTTTGATGATGTTGCTCCAGCTGTTGAAGAGAAGGATGAGTTAACCTATAGGATAGATGACTATGGGATTGATTTAAACGTATTAATAGACGGAATATCCAAAGCCATTAAAAAAGAGATGGAAGAAAGAGTTTTAAATGAAAATGAGGTTAAGGTTGGGAATGCTCTAACATCGATACTAGATGACTGGGAGGTACTTTTTGATGATGACAATGTGCCAGGTGGGAATAAATTTAATAAAAATTTAATTCTTTATTATATGAGAGAAATGACTTCATTAAATACTAAAGACATTAGGAACGCTATGAAGAGGTATAAAATCATTTACAATATACTAAAAGAAGAATCTATTTAATATACTAAAAGAAGAATCTTTTTAAAATTAAATAGAAAGATATTTATAATAAAAAAGACCATGGGTAGACCAAAGAAAAAAGAAGTTAAATTATCTACAGACAGTTTTTTGGGTATGGCTCAAGAAGCTTACAACGAACTAGTAGAACAACGAACAACCGCTATTAGGCAAATTAATGAAAACAAAAAAAAGGTAGAGATAGATGATATGCATGATTTAGTTAATCTAAATAAGGCTAACACTGATTTACTTAAACTTATTGATAATACTATAGATAAAAAATTATCTTTAGTAAAATTAATGAGTAGTTTGGTTTTTAAAGGTGATAGTGTTGGTGAAAAGGTTGATGGTTCATTAACACCTGAAGATATGGACTTATTAAGAGATATGTTTGATAAAAAAGAAGGTAAGTAATGGGGTTTATTGATGATAAGACTAATATAGAAAAAGAAATAGCTATTTTTAAGGTTATGAATAATTTACCGAAAGGTGAACAAGTAACCTCGTCAATTGAATCAGTAAAAAACACAGGAAAAAATATACTACCGTACCTTACTGACATGTTATCTGTCGCTTGTCAAGACCCACAAGATGAACCGTTACCCGAATTCAGCCCCACATTTAGTGGTCCACCACCAGTAGGGGTACTAAGTCAGGCTGGGCCAGTTAAATGTAACGTTATTAGAATCTTATTAGAAATTTTAATAGAGTTTTTACCTGAATTAATAAGAATAGTTAAAGAAGCTGTAGCTGTAGCAATAAGAGAAGCTTTATCATGTAGTTCAGATTTTAAAATACCAATAAACACCGTTCAGGTGATGGATTTATCATTAATTGATTATAATGAAATATTAAGAACAGACCCAAATAATAATCTTTTTGGTGGTATATTTTATGGTGACCCTGAAAGAGATTTTAATAGGTTTTTATATAATCTAATACAAACACCATTTGTAACTGAGTCTTGGGAGGGTAAAAATGGCCCAATATTAGATGTTACGTTTATCACACCAGGTCAAATATCGATGGCTGTTAACCCTAACTATGAAAACAAAAGTTTTAATGATTTTATTAGTGACTATATTGATAGTATAGAAATTTTTAACCAAAAAATGTTATTAGGTAATGTTATGGATAATTTTTTCGGTAATGTTACATCCAATTTATTTGCTAATAATACAATAACTTTAGAACAAATAGAAAACCAACAAAAAACAGATAAGTTAATAGAAAAAATACTAGACACCGACCCTTGTCAAGACGAAATAGTTTTTGATGATTCTTTTTTTGAATTTAATAATGAAGATTTAATTGAAATTGAAAATAAATCTAACCAATTAGCTTCTGGTACTGTGGCGATTGATTTGGGGTGTGGTGTATTTAATTTTAATGCATTAAATTCCTCTTTAGGTGGTATTATCGCTAAAGAATTAGGTAATATGGATAACACTGACGACCCAGTATTGAAGAACAAAGCTACAGAAAAACTTATAGAAAAAACACAGGAAACTATGGCTAACATATCTCCTGAAAACTCTACCAGTATAAAAGCTAAATTCGCTATGGACGCCTCAATATCTATCCCTAAAGTTGTGGCAAAAATATCAATATTAACACCCAAAATATTAGGCATATATAATTTTTCTAATTTTATTGTTAATGGTACTACAGTTACCGAAAGGAATAGTTATGACTGGTCAAAAAGTAATCGTGTTTTTATTGAGTATGTAGCTAGGGAGTCTTTAGCTGTTTTAGTTAAAATCATTTTTAATAAACTAAAGTTAGAACTACTTAGATTAATCGCTTTTGTAGTTCAAAAAATATTAAAATCAATAGTTGATAAAAAATTGGCAATAATAGCTAGCTTCTTAGTAGGGCCAATATCTGGAGCCATTAATGGACTAGTAAATAAGATACCAACCCCTGAAATAGAGGGTTCTAAATACAAATAATTATGAGTAATAAAAAAAAATGTAAAGAAAGTGAAAAATCAGGTATAAATTTTAAAAGTCCACAATCAGTATTAGACGCTTTAAAAAATTTATTTAAAATACCTAGTTTACCTGGAGGTAACATAGTAGACCCATATACATTAGCCTTTTTAGGTGGTAATAAACCGGGACTTAGTCCAGAAAAAATAGCAGCTCGTATAATTAGTAGAAAATCTGAAGCAGGATTACCTACCAGCCCAATAGCTGGTGGTCGTAGTGCTCCTGATGAAATAATGGAGGTAATAAGGATAGAAGAAATGGTTAAAGCTTTAACAACTGACGCTAGAATAGATGTTTGTAATAAACCAGGAGCTCAATTACAGGCGACTGGTGGTAATGCCGGTGGACCGATACAAGTATTTGGTACTGTACTTTCTGTTGGTTGTGGTCATGGTCAAATGTCTTAGATATGGAAAATTTAGATAAAAAAAGTAACGCACAATTAGGGGAACTTAAATTTAAATTAGCTCAAGACTTTTATAGGGTTAAAGATGAGTCATTAAAAAAATATGACCATTTACAAAAAATTAAAGAAGCCTATGAAATGGTTTTAAAAGAGTTAAAAAATAGAAATTTATAAAAAATGGGTAGAAATTATTCTTTAGGTGATGGTGCTAGAAATAATACGTCAAGCAATAAAAACGATTCTAAATCGACTATAATGTTTTTGTGTACCGTACTTAATTGGGAAGATAAAGAACGTGCTGGTAGAATAAAAGTTAGAATTAAAGGTAAAGATGATAAAAAACTAGATTCTGAATTACCAGAAGTTTGGCCTTTTTTACCTTTATACTTAAACATAGTACCAAAACCTGGTGAAATTGTAAAAATTATTCTTTATGATTCTAAAAATGAGGATAGTTATCGTGAATATATAGGCCCCGTTGTACCCCAAATGGGTGAAAAACTTATTGGTATTGATAGTCCTACTGAAGGTAAAGCTGGTAGAGAAGGTGAAGTAGTACCTTTTTACCAATCAATAAAAACCATACCAACAGTAAAAGATACTTACCCAAGTGAATATGAAATAGCTTTACAAGGTAGAAACAATGCTGACTTAATTTTTAAAGATTCTGAAGTTATGGTGAGAGCGGCTAAATTCTTACCAAACAAACCAAATGTTAAAAATGAAAAAAACCCGGCTTATATACAAATTAAAACTTTAAATCCTGGTAAGTATGAAGAAGACTCAAATATACAATCTAGTGTTAATGTTTCAGACAAAAACTTTTTAGCTAAACAAAATGCTGAAAAAACTAGAACTGACATAAAAATGGTTAGTAATAAAATTTATTTGGTTGGTAGAGACAGTTCTTCTTCGGTTATCAAACCTTTTATGACAGATGAAGAACAATCTAATATTGAAAATTCTTTACACCCTGTGGTTTATGGTGATATTTTAAAAGATTTTATTAAAAAACTATTTAAATGGGCTCAAACGCATAGCCACGTATACCATAATGTACCACAAAACCCAGCTACAGATAGTTTTGTACAATTACAACAATGGATGGTATCAGAATTACCTAAATTAAATAGTAAAAATATTTTTGTCGGTGGCGATATACCAAGTAGTAATTTAAATAAAATTGACCCCAACAAAGTGGATAGTAATGATTTTGATAAAGGTGAAATTGTTGAAAGGGATAATACTAACCAACCTACACCTAACGACCCAAATATATCACCACCACAACTTGAAATTAAAGGTCAAAAGTTTTGTTTATATGGTTCGTGTAGAATAGATATTAGAGTTATTGATTTAGTTAGTGGTGAAGTATTGGAATCTTTTAGTGGTGAAAACAGTAATTTAGTTGTAGCATATACATTAACCATAGCTAAATTACAAACATACCTAATTGGTCAAGGAATAAATTTACCTATACCACAGTTAGATGATTTAGAAAATTTTTAACAATATAGTTTTGTTAGATATTTATTAGTAAAAGAAATTAATGAGTATATATAGAACTTATTTCGATAAAGATACTGTGATTGTAAGAAACTCTTGCGCGAACACAGGTAGAAACCCAATAGCTGAGTTATTCCATGGTGGTTCTTTGAATTCCAGTAAACTAACCTACTCAAGATATCTTTTTGGTTTTGACTTAACAGAGTTAATTAACAGAGTTAACACAGGTGAGTATTCTTTAACAGGAATGACACATAAAATTAATGTCACAAATACTTCTTGTTTTGACTCAGAATTATTTTGTAAAACATTTTGTTCTTCCTATGGTGAATCTTCAAGAGCTACCGCTTTTGATATGGTACTATTTGAAATACCTGAAAAATGGGCTGAAGGTAATGGTTACGATTATGTAGAGAGTAATTTAATAATACAAGCAAATAAACAGACTAGAGTTTTTGCTGATATAAGAGACCAAGCTTATTGTGAGGGTGTTGCTAATTGGGAAGACAGGTTATCCGCTACGGCGTGGTCACAACCTGGCGTTTATAATGACCCCACAATGTGGTACTCAGGGAACACTTCTGGATACACAGGAACAACAATAGATTTAGTTAAGGGTGAACAATTCTTTGAGAAGGGAAATGAAAATGTTTGTTTAGATATAACCGATTATGTTAATGGTTTAATTAGTAGTGGTATTACAAGTGTTAACTTAGGTTTAGCTTATAGTCCAGGTTTAGAATCCGCACCACAAGAGTCACTTTGTTATACAGGTTTTTTCACAAGAGATACTCAGACGGTATACGAACCCTTTATGGAGACAACTTACGATGACCTAATACAAGACGATAGGTGTGAGTTTCATTTAGATAAGAGTAATAGACTATACTTATATGTCAATGCGGGTGGAGAACGTGTTAATGCTACCATCTCAGGGGTTACAATATACGACCAAAACGACAATATTTACCAAAGTCTAACAAGTAATGATATAAAACAAACAACAACGGGTGTTTATTATGTCGATGTTTCTGTTAGTAGTAACCCTACAAGTGGGTATTGTGGTAATATACAATTTAGAGATGTTTGGGGTGGTGTGACTATTAATGGTAGAAACTTAGGTGATGTAGAATTAGATTTTGTAATTAAAGATGATGAATCTTATTATAATATAGGTTCAGGTGATAAAAGTGGTAGAGGAGTGGGTAATTCTCGTAACATATCCATTTACGATTATCATTTTTCTTTTAGTGGTATAAAACGTAAAGAAAAGATTAAACGTGGTGACACTAGAAGAGTAGATATTGAAGCTATGGTACCCTATACAAACGACTATAAACCATTAGATAAGATATCTTATAGAATTTATATTAAAGAAGGTGAGACCCAAATAGAATATATTCCTTGGAAAGAAGTTAATAGAACTGATGACAGTAATTATTTCTTAGTTGATACGTCTTGGTTTATCCCCAATGATTATTACATGGAATTTAAAATAGAGTCAGGTAACGAAGTAAGAACTTACCATGACATTATACAATTTGAAATTGTGTCTGAAAAAGATTGGTGTTAAAAAGAAAAGGTCTGATTTCTCAGACCTTTTTACTATTTACATAGTCGGTTCGCAATTTTATGTTGATAGGTATTAATTAAATCTTTATCAGTACCTAAACTTTTTATTTCTTTTTTTAAATCATCTAATAATTTTTTTATATTACCATGGTCTTCTTTCGAAACATGTGATTTATTAATTAACTGTATTAGGTCTTCATAACTTTCAGCACTAAAATCGTCACATATATTACGTTCAGTGGTATTAGAATTAGCTAAATCAGTTTGTTTGTCTGACTCTTCTTTTAAAATTCTACGTATTAAACCCTTCATTTTTTTTATCTATCTGCGAAACCACCTTGTGCACCTTCTCTCCACATATCATCAGCGTAAGATGAGGCTAAATTTAATATTTCATCTGCGATATCTCTATCTAAAACACCTTGGTCAACCAATGGTTGTAGGTATTCTGATAATCTATTATACCCATCGTCATCGGTTTCTTGATAACTATCGGAATCAAACTCACGTAGTAATTTTTTATTAGCCTCTTCTATATTTTTTAGTTTATCTTGTCTTCTCATTTTTTATGTTTTTTTTTAATATGAATATTTTTTACCTTCATTTCTAGCCTTTTCTCTCATGTGGTGTTCGTATTCTCTTTGTTTCTCTTTCCGCTTCTTAGCTTCAGCCACCTCCTTATCTTTATTCGCTATTTGATAGTCATTGATTTTACTTTTCATTTTAGACACTTTAGTAATAAACTTACCAAAGTCCTCAGAGAACTTATCTATTTCACTGTGATAACCATCAGAACCAGATACTGCGTTAGCGATACTATCTTTAAACTCCATCTTTAAGTCTTCTAAAGCTCTTTCTAGTCTATCTACAGCTGGATAAGCTGGATGTTTAGTTACAGTGGTTTTTTTAACTGTTTTTTCTTCATCTTCTTTTATAAGACCTAAAATTCTTTTATTAGCCTCATTCATATTGTTTTTTCTATCACGTCTTCTCATATTATAGTTTTTATATAAATATCTTGTTAAATTAAAAAAAATACACTATATTTGAAGTTCGACACTCTTTAGGCTAATATGAAAAAGAATTAGAGAAAAAAATAAAAAAAAATGACAAATAGTTTGTTGGTTAGAAAAAAATAACTATATTTGTATTGTTAATGATTAAATAAATAAAAAAACTTTTTAAAGATATGGCAAAAATTAAAGAATTAAAAGCACAAAACCCAAAGTACCTAATAGACGTTATCTCTGTTTTATCAAAAATGGACCCAACAAAAACCAATAAATACTTACCTTTCATGATTAAGTGTACTTCTGATTGGGTAGAATGGATTCACAATGAATTGACAAATGAAACGTTTAAGGAAATGTTTGAGGTTATTCAAGATTTTGAAGACTTATCTCAAAGAAATTTATTAGAAAATAAAGACATCTACACCTACGAGTCAAATCAAGATATAATTGAAGCGGTTAAAACTGCGAAAGAAAAGATTACTCGTTCTGAAGTTAAAAAGAAAGAAACCGAAGTATTATTTGAAGATAATCGTTGGTTAGTTGTATACCCTTTAAGTGTTCGTAGTTCTAACCTTTATGGTAAAGGTACAAAGTGGTGTGTTTCTAGTGAAGACAACAACTACGGTAAGTACTACAAACAGTACACCGAAAATGGTTCACTAGTTTTTGTAATCGACAAGAAAGCAAAAGAATCTGAATATCGAACTAATGACTTAGCTAAAGTGGCTTTTCATAACGATAAGAAGAAAAACGATGGCATCACTTTGTGGGACATCAAAGACAAACAAATGAATGTAGGAAACGCCATGAAAGTTTACAGTATGTTGGGTGGCGACATAATGGAAATCATTAACGAAAGACTTGAGAGTGGCCCTACAAACAGAGAGTTAGCGAATAAAAAGGGTGTGAGAGACTAACCAACTATCTTTGTCATAAAAAGGAGGTCGAAAGACTTCCTTTTTTTATTTATAAACATATATTTTTATATGTTTAAGTTTAAAACAATACCAAAACATAATTTCCTAGATGGTTCCCCTTTTTGGTATGTTTCACAAAGAGGGTGGGGTTATGTTGATGAATTAACAGGTCAAATCAACATCCCCTATGATACACCCTATGATGTAGACTTTACCACAACAATAACCGATACACCAACATATCAAGGTGTTACTGTTACAAATGGTCAAGGTGGTGTTATTTTTGAGGCAAACGAAAATCAAATAACTTGGAATGGTAGTGATTTAATGACAGAAGAAAGGGTTAGGGAAATTTTTAGGGGAGAAATAGAAGAAGTATTAAGAAGAAGTGGTATTGAAGTTACCTGATTCTAATTCTCTTCTTTTTTTAAGACCTGGAAATTCAGAAAATAAATGTGAACTTGTTGTTTTTATCTTTTCTTTAGCTTTATCTAATCTATTTTTCTTAACTAGTTGAATAAAGTCTGATTTTCTAAAATTACCGATACCCATATTAAAAATCATAGATGTCATTGTGTTGTACATCTCTTGGGTAACGTTAACCTCAATACCCTTAGACTCCCAATTATTTAAAATTCTATTTAAAGCTTCTGAAGCTTTTTTAACATCTTGTTTTAATAATATTTTAGCCTCAGTTGTGTCAATCTCTTGACCTAATTTATATTTAGAGTTATTAATATCTTCAGCGTGACCCCAACCTATCGTTATTTTACCATCACCAATCTTGTAACCCTTACCAACATAACCTTCTTCTTTTTTTAGGAAAGTAAATAACTCTTCACTAGGTTTTCTAATACTTTCTACTTTTGGTTCTTCTTTTGGTTCTTCTTTTTCGGTCTGTTGTATTTTAGTAATTTCTATTTTTTCTGGTGAAACCTCATCAACAACTGTTTGTAATTGGTTAACTGTTAGTAAACCAATAAAAGAAATTAAAACATACTTAATTATTTTAACTTTAATTTTTCTTGGTAAATTTTTTAGTTTACTAAATAAAAGTGAAAGGTATTTTTTAACATCTTCCTTTGTTTTAACCCATTTTTTTGATTTATCTAAATTATTTTTAGTAAAGTCCCATTCCATATCTGGTTTTCTACCGTCTTCATTAATTAAAGTTACATTATTTAGTATTTTATCTAAATAATTTTCACATTCCTTGATATCACTTAATTGTGGTTGGTGTTGTAAAGTACCTTTTTTTATGTATCTAATAGCTGTTGAATGGAAAATATCCGTACACTCATCTTTTGGTTCCGATGTGGTCTTATCATTAACATCTTTATGACACATCAAAGCTATCTCATCTTTACCTCTTATATGAATACCAGACTCCTCAAACCAAAAAACTCTAGGTATACCCCAATCGGATACGGGTTCTCCTTTATGGTACCAATAAAAAGGTTTATTATAAAACAAGTGAAAATTTTCATTAGTAAGTTCAGGGTTAATATCTTTAATCCAATCAAATTCCTCTGATTCATTTATAAACTTACCGTCATCACCTTCAACAACCCAAATACCTAACCTAACAAGTTCTAATACATCATCTATATCCCAAAGTTGGGTACCTTTTTTCTTGTCAAGTACTATAGTAACAGTATTTGGTATATTTGATTTTTTTATTGTCCAACCGATTTCACTTCTTATTTCACCAAAAGTTAAATCAGACTTATCTAATTCTGAATAACGACAATTACCCATAGCTTGCTGTACCTCATCTATGTTATTCTCTCTAATATAAGCTTTTTTACCAATAAGAAAATCTATTGAATCTATTGGGTATACTATTTCACCTTTAGCCCATTCAAAGTCACTAAAGTCTTCTATTTCTTCTCGTATTATTTTTCTTATTTCCATACCCATCTACCGTTACTAATATAATCTCTTAAAGAATACACGCTAGTGGTACTATCACTATTGGGTGCTCTATTAGGGTGGTACCTCGTTAAAGATAAATTACCATTTCTATCAATACTATCTATGGTATAATATTCTTCATGGTCACCCTCAATTATTTCCATATCACTCATTTCATCTATTATTTCAGGACCATAACCAAACGACCTCCCAATCCAATCTTCAGGGTTTTCCAATTCAACAGGAGTAATATCTTTAGCCCAATCCCATTCTTTATTAGATTCTTTTATTTGTTCATTAACAATTTTTCTCCAAGGTCTATAATCACCAGGAAATTTATTACCACGGTTATAAACTTTTCTTCTAATACTTCCTTTATCATTTTTTAACCAAACCATGAAACGATAATCACGACTACTTACACCCCATTCATACATGTCATCAACGGTCCATATATATTGACTACCAGGTGGTATAAACTTATCCCCTATCTTAATATCATCATAATCAAGGGTTGTTTTATACATTTTTTTATTGAAATCAATAATGTCTTTTTTACCAGGTTGTGTGTCTTGAATCCAATCTAAATCTTCAGATTCATTTAAATCTTCAGTGGTCGCTTTTCTTAACCATAAAGCGTTATGCCAATTCTTATTACCCTCATCATTTTTAGGGCCTAACCAAGGGCTTTCCAAATCACTACCCCACACAAATTGATGTGGCATATGAAAGCCAGTAACATCTTCCATAGTGAATACGTGACCGTTAGGTGCTACTATCTTAGTACCTAAAGGTACACTTTCTATTGGTAATCCGTTTTTACCCCCAATAGTAACTTCTGGTGTGTCCTTAATCCAATCTAGACTATCGTCAATTCCCTCTTTTATGATTCTTTTTAGATTCATATTAATAAATATCTAACAAAGCATAAAAAAAGGGGAACTTAATGTTCCCCTTCAGTTATTGTTTAAGATTTATACTATCTTAATTCTCTCACGTCAAATGTACGTAATCCATCAACACTAACTTGTCCGTAGAATCTGTTGTTAACAAATTTCTTAGCGTAACGAGTCATGATACCTTTAACAGGTACGAAGTTGAACGGGTTATACATTGTAGGAGTCAACTGTAATGGTACGTAAGGTGCGTAAATGTACCCTGTATCCAATAGTGACTTACCTTTATGACCTACTAACACAGACTTAGCTGGAGCGTAAGGGTCTCTGTATACAGTATATCTACCTGATAAAGAACCTACTCTCTCAATACCCATGTTATAGTTGTCTTGCTCAGGAGAAGCGTTTGATACGTGGAAGTACTCTAAATCATCAAAAATAGCTGATACTTCAGAAGATACCACGATAAAGTTAGCTCCACCTCTTAGTGTAGACTTGTGAATCTGAGCTGAGATTTGGTTAATAGCCGTTACTAACGTTTGGTTCCAATCTTTTTGAGTGTAACCATTGTTGTTAGGTAGTCTCTTCCAACCATTGTAATCCCATCTTAGTTGCCATGCTGCACCTTTTCTTAGGTCTCTCAAGATTTCTCTATCAATCTCAGCAGCAACTTGTTCAGATAATAAAGCTGTTAATTCAGCTTCAGCATCGATGTTATGGAAAGCCGATACATCTTGTGCCAATTCAGGAGTCCAAGTAGCTCTTAATTTTCTTTCAGTAACCGATACTGTAACAGAATCAAGTTCAAAAGAAACTTCTCCCATTTGAGATTCAAGTTCTAAGTCTTCGTATTGTCTCCAAACAGCCGCAATTGACGTACCACCTAAGTTAGCTACACCAGCTCCAGGAACGATAGCAGTTGCTCCTGATTGTGCTCCAATGTAACCATCGAAAGTACCATCACCACACTCAACACACACAGGGTGAGTTAAATCAGCTTCAAGATAAATACAACCATCAGGTGTACAAATGTCACCATAGTTTACAATACCTTTTCCATATCTCTGAGTAACAACTCTAAAAGGAACTTTGTCACCTGAACTAAGAATAGTTTTGTTTGACTTATCAACTAAGTTACCAGTAACAGTAAGGTCTAAAGAAGCTAAAAACTCTTCAGTATCCATTTCGTTTCCGTTAGGTCCTGTTAATCTACCAGCTCCAGTTGTATTGAAACCACATAATTTAATGATTTGAGTTCTTACAGAACCGTCACCACCGAATGCAGAAACACCGTCAGTAAATTCACTACCTGTAGTACAAGATGTCCAGATTACTGGAGTTGTGTTTCTTGTAACTGCTGAATAAGCACCTTTTGATTGGTCAAAAAACTCATCATTGTAGAATCTGTCATAAAGATTCTTAGCACAATCAGAGTAAGTTGTGTTTTCACAACCTGCGTCAAGACAAGTTGTTACAACAGGCTCACCGTGTCTTTCTTTACCACTTTCAGTAACTCTTTCAGAAGCTTTAGGTACGAAGTAGAACAATTTACCGATTGGTAAGTTCATAGCTTGTACAGATACGATGTCATTCGCTAATAATTTAGAGAATACACGTCTCACGATTGGAAAAACTACAGTCTCGAAAGAACCAGACGAACCAGCGTCTGTAGTTTCATTAATAAGAACTGATGCTTGGTTTTCATACAACAAAGCAATGTTCTCTCTTACATGACCTTCTAGTCCTTCTAAGAATCCTAGTCCGTCCCATTTGGATACAGTTGCTTCACGAACAGCTTTTTGATGCTTAAGTCCGATATTACCAACTTCTCCAGATTTTAATAAATATCCCATTTTTTTTTGGTTTTAATTTTATTGTTATTTTTAGTTTTTATACTCGTAGTTCCACAATTGTTTCATTTTTTCTATTTGTGGGTCTACGTAAACTTTTGATTCAGTTATTTCAGTTGCTGAACCACTACTTTTAGTTTTATTAAATTTATCTTCAATCGATTCTTTGATTGGTGTCTTAGTCTTAGAGATTTCTTTTACTAAATTTTTATAAGTAATTTTAGATTCTTTAAGAGATTTCGACTCATCAAATCTTTTGATGATATCAACTTTTTCACTTTTAGTAGTTGAGTGTTCAGTAAATAATCTAACTGTATATGTTAGGTTACTGTTAAAAACAGCCACCTCATTCAATTTTTGTCTAAATTCTTTAAGAGCGTCTACCATTTTATTGTAGTCTTCTTTTAAAGTTTCATTCTCAGACGCGATTGAACTCATTTTGTTCTTTAGAACTTTGTTTTCATTTACCAACTTTAAGAACTTTGGTTTTTTCGATTCTACACTTAAATGTCTAGGAGCGGCTTTAGGTTTATCCAAACCTTTTTTACCAAACTTTTTCCCTGCACCTAAAGTACGAGAAGCTTCATCCATACCGTCTTCCATGTCTTCCATGTCTTCCATGTCTTCCATGTCTTCCATGTCTTCCATGTCTTCCATATCTTCTCCATCTAATTCGATATGATACTCAACTTCATCATCCATTTCATCAGAATCCATGTCTTCCATGTCTTCCATGTCTTCCATATCTTCATCATCCATTTCCATTTCAGAATCGTCACCAAGTTCTATTTTATACTCAGCACCAGTTTCGTTATCCTTGATTTCAACCCCATCTTCTGTTTGGACAACTTCGATTTCATCTTCGTCAGCCATTTTTTTAAAAACATTAACTACAGTTGAATCATCTTCATCTGTAAGGTCTACAATCTCAAGTTCATCAGAATCCATTTCCATGTCCTCATCGTCCATTTCGATTTCATCATCCCCATCACCTAATTCTAGGTCAAGGTCGTCACCAGCATCCTCGCCGGCCTCGTCAGAGTCTAAACCTAAGTCTAACTCTAAATCAACATTCTCATCATCTTCGTCTTCGTTTAAAGCTACCGAACCTTCTAAAGATTCCTTTACCATTTCTTCAATTTCTGAACCCATTGTATGAGTCAGTATTTCTTTTGAGTTAGCTTTGAAAGCTTTTTCTATACTTTCCGCTTCCATAAAAGCTTCATCGATGATAGACTTTCTTGTTTCAGCCATTTTTTTCTTTTTTTATTTAAAAAATTATTATTATCAAAAAACAGCGCAGTAAATTGTGTTGTTTTTAAAATAAATATTCAATAAATGTGGAAAAGCTTGATTTTTTAATTAGATTGTTATAAAAAACAGGATATTTATTTCTGTATGAAGAGGTATATCAAGGGAATAATAAAAGAAACTATAGTTAATGTTGGTAATAATCCACGTATACTTAAAGAAAATGAGGATTTAACTACAATTAAGTCTTTAAAAAGGTCTATAGAAAATAAATTGAAAAAAGTTTATAAAAAGGTAACAGGCAAGGAATTAGACCTACCTAAGATAGATATTAAACTTGATGATGGCATAAAGGATGGTAAAATAGCTGGGTTTAATCACCCTAAAAACGGGGAAAATGGTTTAATGGGTATCAAACCAAAGGCTTTAAATGATAAAGAATATCTTAAATGGGTGATTGTACACGAAATGATTCACGCATGTGTGGGAAAGGATTTACCCAAACACAAAGAACATGATGGGTTATTTAAAAAGATAGCTGATGAAATGGGATTACCTAAAGAATATCAGGATTAAAAAAAAAAGACCCATTTCTGAGTCTTTTTTCTTACCAATTTTATTATTATTATGCCGGTACTTCTACGTGGATAACATCCTCAATTGGTGATTTAACTGCCGATACAATTTCATAATCTAATACTGTACCATCTAGGTATTTGTGAGTTCTAGCCTCAGCTTCAGTACATGTCATTGAATCAACAAGATATTGTGTTTTGATTTTTTTTACTTTCCCTGTATCTTCATTAACTGAATCGAACTCTACTCTAACAAGGAAAAAATTTGTGATTTGGTCTCCCATAATTTAAAACTTTTTTTTAATTAATAATTATTTGTGAGATATAATTATAGTGGTAATATATTAATATGTGAAGTATTAGTTAGGACTAAATCCAGAACCAAAAGAACTACGACCCATATTGGACAATCTATCACCGAACATTTTGTTAGTGGTCATTAATTGTTTACCGTATTCTTCTAGTGTAGGTATTAAATCCATTAATAAAAGTTTAACCCTTTCAATAAACTGTTCATCATTACCCATAGAGTCTGAAAAATTAGAAAGAACATCTATTCTTCTTCTAAAAGAATTAAGTGATGAAATTGCCTTTTTAGCTTGGAGTATAACATCATCCTCCATCACCTCACCTATAGCGGTTTTGATAATGTCTATGAAAAAATTTATTTCTTTTGATGTCTCCCTTAAGGAATCACTGATATCATTTTTATCAGCTCCATCCATAACTTGATTAGCTATACCAGCTAATAAGTTAGATAAATCATTATGACTACTAGCGAGTGCTCCCATTGCCTTTCCAGCATGTTGAGCCATAACACTTGGGTCGTCATAACCACCCACCTCCTTAAGAAGTTCTTCTTTTATGATTTTACGGATGTTCATTAAACGTCAAAATTTTCATCTTCCATACCTTCATCACCTTGTGACTTATTACCCTTAACTTGTTTTTTTAGTGTTGCCACTAAAGAACCTATTTTAGATGTCTCAAGACCAAGATTTTCAGCAAACATCGCAACAGCTTGAGCTTTAGCTAATTCACTAGCGGCTGCTAATCTTTCTAAGTAGGGAGCTATTTGTCCATTCTTACCTAACATTGTCATAAACTTTTTAGTTTGGACTTTTAAGTCTTTATCTTCTGTTGATACATCTTCTTTGATGATTTTCTTAACTAACTTTTCTAGGTCTTGTTCTGTTAATTTTACGATTCTTTTTTTCATTTTATTATATATTATA
>ERZ887851.1892-NODE-1892-length-17201-cov-30.474396_pt1 | contig 17201 bp, 17 predicted proteins | sample MGYA00521100_ERZ887851 | MGnify/ENA primary metagenome ERZ887851 (study PRJEB32303, sample SAMEA104408602) | aquatic metagenome | biome: Brackish water; feature: Pelagic; material: water | place: Baltic Sea | collected 2014-06-06T16:11:00 | depth 11,444 m ...
TTATAAGCCCCTGCTGCCCAAGTCAAGTCATATATTTGATACCGACCATTTACTTTAACAACATTCCAAGCGTGGTTAGAGCTATAAAACCCAATATCTTGTGCACTCGTTTTACCATCTCCAGTCACATAATTATTTTCAATATTAGAAAGCTCACATAATGCAACAAACAGTTCGGCATAGTCTTGGCAAACCCCTTCTCTTGAATTAACAGTGTTCAGTGGCTTTCTTGCCCGTTTTCCATATGCTATTGTGTTGGTTATAAACTTTGCAATCGCGTATACTTTTTGTTCCTCGTTGAAGCGCGGTTTTATAATTTGGTTATGAAGTTGTTCAATACTGCTATAATTTTGAGTTGGGAGAGATGCTAAATGAGTGTCTATAGCACTAAATTCCTGAGAAGTGCTTTTTGTTGAAAAACATAGGAAGCAAATGAGTAGTATAAATTTAAAAACTGATTTCATGGGTTAATTTTTTACTAAAATAATATTAATTGTTTTAAAACATATTTTTTGTTGTATTATAATTTATTTTATTGTATATTGTATGAAATTTAACCAATCTTAATTAAAATGAAAAATGTCATATTAATTACACTTTTTTTCTCCTCACTTTTTGCTCATTCTCAATATACTGGGGCAACTCCTTGGGAAAATTGTTATGGAAAAAATGCTTCATGTGAATATGTTGGTTGCTCAGACATTAAAGTGAACACTTCATCAAACTCATCCATCGTTGCAATTGTAAAAAAATATGGCAAGGTTGTTAAACACGCCTACATCTCTGCTGGGAGAAGTTATACATTTCAAGTGCCAGATGGAACTTATCAGGTTTTTTTCTATTATGGAAGTGGATGGGACAGAAATAAATCAATGAATTCTAAAGATTGTTATAGTTTGAAAGGAGGATTTACATCTAAAGAATCTGTATCCAAAACAGAGCGAATCACATTGAAAGGCCAAATTATGACATACACCCTAACCTATACAACATCTGGAAATTTTAGCCCTAAGTCCAGCAGCCTAGAGGAGGCACTTTAGATTTAATTTAATGAGGCTAAATTTTTATTTTTTATTTATTTTACTTATAAATTTTTGTTTCGCACAGAGCGATTCAATCAATAATTTATCCTACTCAGAAAAATTAAGGTCTGGTGAGTTTCAATTTCCATTTACTTTAACTCAGAATGATGATATTGAACTCCCAACTGAATTTCAATTTGAATTAAATGTTTCTGAAACAAGAGGACTTGATATAAAAACTACAAATTTTTATACAGTTTTTAATTATTATATAACAACAAAAAGGGATTCGTTGGAAATAACAGAACTTGGAGATAGTCTTAGATTTTACCCAAGTAAATTCGTGAATTTAATTTACCCTGAAAGTGATAAAACTTATGTTAGTGATATTTATTTTGATGATAAGTTTAAATATCCTGATATTACTGACAGTGTTAACCAATGGTCGGCGTACTCTGAAGTTGAATTACCCCACAAATGGAATTTAAGAAATTTCCCATTTGATAATCAAATGTTGAAGATAATTTTTCGCGCAACTGAAGATTCATCACTTGTTAGACTTAAACCTTCAAAGCAATTTCCGCCAAAAATCAATCCTGAAAGGTTTAAATATTTATTAGACGGTTTCAACATTAAAAACATGACAACTTCTATGGAATATGTTGAAAGTTCAGTAATTGGAGATTATGTTGAAGGTCAGAGGTCGGCTGTTTATGAGCAGTTAGTTTTTAATATAAACGTTGATAGAAAGGGATCTTACTTATTTTTTAAACTATTTTTTGGAGGATTTTTATCATTTTTAATATCCTATTTAGTTTTCTTTATAGATCCCAAGTATTTTGAAACAAGAGTGACGTTAAGTCTTGGTGGAATTTTTGGAGCGGTTGGTAATAAATATTTTGTAGAAAATTCGATGCCTTCATTGCAAGTTCTCACAAAAGCTGATCTGATTAATAACTTAGTAATAATTTTTATTATCATTAATATTTTCATTGTTATTTGTCAGTTTACACCAAAAATTTCGATTTGGAAATTTGAGAGTAATAAATTCTCTTCGATAATTATTTTAGTCCTTTTTGTTCTTTTTAATTTTTTAATAGTCAAGATGTAATGAATATTTCTGAGGCCATAAATACATACGGAGTTTCTGTAGTTTTAAAATCAATATTTCCAAATCTAAATGGGTTTGATTTGAGCAAAGTTAAACACAACTCAGATTTTGATAAATCTGGATTTTTCAACGATAGTTCCTCTAAAGATTGGTTTTTTGCCGTTGGTTCTATGCCTTTAATTTATAAACATTTTAAAGCTGAATCTATAGATTCAGAAATTGATAAAATTTTATTAAGAAATGATATAAACATTGAAAGCGCTTATAATGATTCAGCTAATAATATTACTTTTTGGGATGGAGATGGATACAAAATTGAAAAAGTTATTGTCAATGATTTATTTCTGATAGTAATAACAAGCGTAAGTTCAATTACAAAAGAAACTGTGGCTTTTAATGAAACTCAACTTGCAGAGGTCACAACAACGCCAAATTGGATTTCAGGCTTAAAGCCAATTTATGATTCTAATTCTATCAATAATAAAGATAGAGATTTTTCTAAGTTTATATTATGCCCTTTATTTTTTCAAAGTGATAATGAATACATACTAATTCCTGTACAGGCTGAGGAGTTTGCAAAGCCACTAATTGATAAAATTATTGACGACAATGGCGGCATGAAAGCGTTTTTAGAAGAAAAACTCAACGACTGGCAATATCTTTATTCAGGACATCTTTTTGTAATTGGATATTTACCCAAACAAAAATGCATAAGAATTAATAGAAAACAAATAACTGCGTCATCTGTTGATGGTGAAATTTTGGCCTCTGGTATTCACCCATTAAGTGAATCAATTAACAACACAGTCAAAGGATTGAATAAACAGATATACAATCCAGCTGACGGGGCAGTTCCTGATGGGCGTATGATTGCATCGACTGAAAATGCAAATAATATTGTTGCTTTTGACGAAACTCCACTAAAAATAATTGGAACTTTTAAAGATGTTGTAGCGCAGTATAATCAAGAGGATCCTTTTTTAAAACTTAATTCTGCAAGTATCAAAACATGGATGGACAAAAACCCTGAGGAGACCATCTCTTTTACAGTTCCTGGAAATTTCGAGCTATTATTGTCTAAGGGGAACGCAATGTATAGACTTAATCTTTTCCCACCAGGGGGGCTTTTTGGCTCTTGGCCAGAAGTTGCACCTAACTATGCTTCTAAACAACCACCGGTCGTTAGTTTTAGCAAAGAAATTTCTACAAGGCATGCGCCACCACCCACAAGAAATATTGAAATTCAAAATGATACTGCTTCAGTCAAAAAAGATCTGGAGAATAAAAAAGCTGCTTTTATCAAATCCTCGGTAGTTAATGAAAAACATTTAAACAATACTAAAGAGCCATCAAAGTCTTCCACTTTTTTAAAATGGTTGTTTATAATTATTGGTATCATTCTACTTTTCTTGTTATTAAGAAATTGTTCTTCTAGGGATGCTGAATACTATTACAATCGAGGAGTCGATCGGGCTGAATCTGGTAAATACGATAAAGCTGAAAAAGATTTCGAAAATGCCATAAATATTGACAAAACCTATATTGATCCATATGTTTATCGCGGAGAGATGTACCTTCAAAAGGGTGAGTATCAAAATGCAAAATATGACTTAGACGAAGCGATCCTAATAGATCCACAAAATTGGTATGCTTACTACCTAAGAGGAGTAGCAAATATGAGATTGTCATCTTCAAAATATAGCAGGACTAATGAATATGCTATTAACGATTTTTCCAGCTCAATAGCACTAAATTCATCAAATGAGAATGGGAAATCCTATTACTATAGAGGAAAAGTTTATGAGTTTACAAATAATGACAATTCCTGTGCAGATTTTTATCAAGCATGCGAATTTAACACGCTCGATGCTTGTAAAATTGCAAATGAAATATGTAGACCTAAAACAGGATTTAAGCCCTATGATAAGTATTTCGGGCCGGGTATTTCCACTGGGGACAGAGAGTTTAAAATCACTAATCAGTGTGATTATGATATGGTCATTACCATTAAGAATTTCAGGACACGACGCGCAGTAAGAACTGAATATGTTAGATCAGGGGAGAAACTAGTAATAGAACAAATTCCAAATGGAAGATATATTGTCGAATATTTACAAGGGATTAATTGGAGTTTTAATAAGACGCTTTCAGATGGAATTAGCAAGGGTGGATTTTTAGTTGATCAAAAGTATCAAGCTATAGCTAATGTTTGGGACTATAATGGTTATAAGACCCATGGATATACAGATTGTGTTATTGGTGGTGGGCTATCATCAAATGAGATTTCAGAAGACCAGTTTTTTAATAAATAATGGGAAAAGTTAAAATACATAAATTTAAAAATTTATCAAATTATCAAATCTGTGGTGGTATAATTCACCTAAAATGGGAGGTAAGTGACGCTTTATGCATAATTTTAATATCTAGTAAATTTTTGCAATTTTTTACTAAAACGACTGAAATTAAATTACTAACCAATAGACCTCAAAAATATAGTTTAATTGCATTAGGGCTTTTTTCAATTTCAAAAAAAACAATCTGGTCAAATCCTGTAAAATTAAATAGTGATAAGAAAAAATTTAAAAAAATAAGTTCTGGAAAAATTTCAATTGATAATTTAAAAAACAAGAAAATTTCTCCAATTATTAGAAATAGTTTTCCAAAAAAAATTAAGTTAAAAATTAAAGAAATAAGACCATAAAAATAAAATCATGAAAAAAGACTATTATTCATCTCCAAAATCAAATTGGATAACAAGAATGCTGTGGAAGGCTGCGGGTGCTGATCAGTATATTTTAAATAAGGCTACCTATTCAGATCATGTTAAATATGCAACTCTTGGCGGTATTGTTTGCTCTACAGGATTTATGGCTGCTATGGCAGGTGGTTATGCCTTTTATGTGATATTTTCACCAAAAGTCTCAGCTATTTCTTCCTCAGTTGACGGTGCTTTAACTTCAACTACTGATATTCCTACAGTACTGATGTCTATCGTCTTTGGAATTATTTGGGGTCTAATTATATTTAATATTGATAGATTTATTGTAGCCAGTACAGGAAAAGGAGATGGTACTGAGGCTATTACATGGGGTGAGTTTACTGGTGCAATTCCAAGAATAATTATGGGAATAATCATTGCAATTACCATTTCAAAACCAGTAGAGTTAAGGATGTTTGAAACTGAAATTAACGTCAAACTCTACCAAAAACAGCAAGAACTTTATCTTGAAACAAAAAAAATTGCTGAAAATCAAATTCAACCAGAAATCGATAGAGTAGATGCTGAGATTAGAGAGTTGAAATCAGAAATACAAACGGCAAAAGAAGAGTTTGTCATTGCTGAAAAATTATACCTATGTGAAATGGATGGTAGTTGCGGTAGTAACAGCAGGGGCGATGGGCCTCAAACTGCAGCCAAAAAAGTTAGAGCTGATAATTTAAAGGAAGATTGGGAAGACCTAAAATTAAAAAATGTTGATAAAATTAAAATTTTAGAATTCCAAATAGTCACTTTTCAAAACGATAAACTAAAGCGTTTCGAAAAAGCTGAAGCTTCTGCTAACAGCTTAAATGGTCTTTTAGAAAGAATTAATATAGCTCATGAGATTGCTGGTTTTTGGGTAACACTTTTTATAACCCTTTTATTTATGGCCATTGAGTTAACACCAATTTTCTTTAAGATGATGCTCATTAAAAGTCCTTATGACTTTATGAATGACAATCTCAAAGCACTAATAAAGGCAGAGCAAGGCATTGAAGTTAAAAGTGATTTTTATAAAGATAAGGAAGGAGTTCAGAGGGACTTGGTTATTAACCATCAATCTGAAAATTTAATTCGTGAAAAAGTCAAGCTTTTGCAGACACAAGCTGATTTAAATGAGATCGTTTTAGACGAATGGAAATCAAAGGAAACAACCAGTATTAAAAAAGATCCATCCAAATATATTGACTCATAAAAATGATTAGTTGGTTGTGTTATTTAGTTGGAGTTGATTACTCAAAGATAAAATCTGGTAAAAATATTTTACTCTTTTTTTCTTTGGTAATTGTATTTACTTTATGCTTGGCAGCATTTGGTTTTTATTTTGCTATCTACAATACAACTGAAAGTGTATTTTTGGGCCTCCTCCTTGGATTATTTTTTAGTCTTTTTATTTTAAATATTTATAGACTGGTCTTTTCAATTTCAGAAGGTGAGCTCAATAAATATGATAAGTTTTGGGATGTCACTATTTTTGTCTTAAAAAGAGGTTTTATTCTAATTGCATTATCATTATTTATTTCCAACTCTTTAGAAGTTTATATTTTCAAAGATGAACTTAATTCTCATTTGCTTAAATACAAACAGGATCTCAAAAAAGATTTCAATAAGACTGTAGAACTAGGTCTTTTAAAGGAAAGGATGACAGTTATTGAAGAATTTAATAGAAAAGTTTCTGATGATAAATTGTTTGATAGATTTTCAGAGGAAAAGAGAAATGATTACATCACAGATAAGGAAAATAAGTTAACTGCATTACAAGACAAAGTAGATTTAAAAAATCGAATAATTGAAAAAAAGATTTTAGAATCAAATTTTTTTATCACGAAAATTAAATTATTGTATAAACATGTCCCTGAAAGCTTGTTTGTTACTTTGGTTATTATTGCCATTTTTTTATCTCCTTTCTATGTGTTTTTATTGACACCAATGTTTACAATATATGATACCGAGTGCGCTGATGCTAGCAGACAAATTATCACGCAAGAATATAATTATTTCAAAGAGTTGTATGCTAAGTTAATGTTGCGGTCTTCAGGGACTGAAATTGAGTTTGTTGAAAATCACGAAGACCCTCCATTTAACACTATTCTTATTAAACCCTCATATCGTATATTCAAAAAAGGTTCTTTGTTAAAGTGGATTGAAAGCTTCAATTAGCATGAATAACTCAAAAATTAAATTATTAAAAAATATACACTTCCGAGGAGATTTAAACGGAAAATATGAAGCAAGGCCCATTGTTAATACTAATAATGATTCTAAGATATCGCTTATAGAAACCACTATTTCGAATACAGAAATTTGTACAGAACTTGACTTTTTTAATCATACCCAAAATATTTTAGAATATAATAATGTTCAAGATGTTACGATAAAACTTAATGACACTAAAGATTTACAGGATTACCGCTTTGTTGAAGATATTACAAACCTAAAAATATGCGATGTTTCGTTATCTGACCAAATCAAAGATGGGACTCAGACATTTGGCGTGATACAGGGTAACGCAATGTTTACTCTTAAAAAAGAAGAAGAAGTAACCATAAATATTTATCAGAAACCAAAAGAAGATTTAGAGATTATTTTTCCTGATATTGATAAAATAAAGCGAAAAAAAAACTTAATAAAGCTTCTCAAGTCTACTTTTAAATTCTTGTTAGCAATTGGTTTATTTTGTTTATTGATATTTTTTATTTCAAATATTGATTTTAATGCAAAGAAAAAACAGTTTATTGATTTTAAGGATCAAGTTGAAACTAAACTAACCTCAAAAACAATTAGATTAACTAATACAGGAGGGCAGAACTATGCGCTTCTAACCATTGCTGGAATTAAGCAAAATTTTTTACTAGACACAGGGGCTTCCATGTCTACTGTACCTTCATACTTTATGGATCAACTCATTAAAAAAGGTTATATTATCCCTGAGATTCATTTTATCAAACATGAACAATTTAGGATTGCAGATGGTAATACAATTGAAGGTGGAATATGGAGAATTCCAAAAATTAAAATTGGAAATGAAACGATTTATAACGTTGAATTTTCTTCTATTTCGTCTGAAAATGCACCTTTTTTATTGGGGATGTCAACATTAGAGCGGTTGGGTAATTATTCAATAGTTCCCAATGAAAATTTAATTATAATAACTAAATAAATAAAATATTATGTTAGAAGCATTTTTTAAGGGATTAATTGTAGCGTTATTCTTGGGTTTTATAGGCCTTATTAGATTTTTCATCAATTGGATACGTTTTAGAAACAGGGAGAAGCTTTTTGAAGAGGTTGAAAAAAATAAATTTTTAGAGAATAAGTTTAAACATTTGATTGATACTAAAGAAGGGAAAAAAGAGATTACGGATATATTTGTTTCACAGCCACTTAGCTCTAAGAAGCCATGGGTTGTTTATAAAACTATGAAATGGGGGACATGGCCAATAAATAACAAAGAAGAAGATGAAATACATTTTTCAATAACAGACGAAGAACTTAATAATTTAGAAGAATACATCAAAAATAAAGGTCGAAAAAAAATATAAAAATCAACAAATTAAGTTGAGTATACACAATGGTATATTGGATATACAATAAATTGACTCTTAAAGAAAAATAAATTTAATATTATGAAAAAAGGATTTTGGACAGGTTTATTAGCTTTTATTATCGCTAAAGTTTTACATCTTATAATTACTGGTTTAGTTGGTCTCATTCTTGGAACAATTATTGGTGATAAACCAATTTTGTGGGATATAATTAATATAATTGATAACCCTCTAGTTGGTATAGTTTTTTTAATTTTTGCTACAGCTATTATTTATAATAAATTAACAAAAAATAAAAAAACAACTCAGTATAATCAAAATAATAAAAAATCAAGTTTGAGTTCTGAGGATTTAGATAAAATAAATGAAGATATTAAAATAATAGACAAAATAGTAGAAAGTTCGACTTCAAAAACTGATGCTGCTTCAAATTATAATGACAGTAGTGCCTTCAAAGTAAATATTGAAACTTCATGGGGGGGAGAAGAACCAAATATTCTTACTTTCTTTAAAAAATATATCAGTGTTGAAGATAAATTAGAATTAAATAAGCATGAGACATTTAAGAATAACACTTTTTATGCAAAGGAAGAATCTAATGAAAAGGGGCATATTTTTATTTTCTTTGAAGAGGCTGAAGAGGCGATTAAAAAATTTAAGAGAATCATTAAACCACATTCAAATAGTGATCTTTTTTTAAAATTAAAATCAGAACAAATTTCTAGTTGGATAAGTCAATACAAAAGTGAAATACAGTGTTTAAGCATTCAAGGGTGTTCGATTCAATTGTCTAAAGGTGTTAACCTTTACAGAATTGATATTTCAATCAAAGATTCGTTCACATGGGACACGATTAGTTCTGTTAATTTAGACAAGGCATTGATATTCTCATATCCTTTTTCATCTCCGATTGAAAATAATATTCCTGATATTGAATTTAATTTCGATTTATCAGAATCCGTGATGATTGCCTCGACTTACTTCAATATCATTGGAGATAATAATTTAAAAATCCCTGTATATGATGGATTTTATGGCGAAGATGAATTGAAAGTTTTTAGTCATACTGAAGATTTTAAGTCATTTTGGGATTTTTGTTGTAATCATGTTTTTGTTGATAAGATTGACCCGCTTCAATCAGACATTTTTAAAAACATATTTCAAAAAATAGATAATGAATTTTCTTTGTTTGACAAATTAAACCTCAGCTTCCAATTTCTTCAAAGTTCGCAGCAAACATTTATTACAATTGAAAATGTCGAACTAAAGGGTGCTGCTCAACATCTAAAATATTGCGATAGCAACCAAGAATTATTGAGAATAAATAAATATTATGGTATTCAAGATGGGGAGTTCATTCTTTTTTCAATGATGAAAAATAGAATGGATGAAGTTGAGCCTTACTTAGATAATTTTAAAGATTTGGAGGACTTGTTTTCTTCAATGAAGAATGAATCTAATGAACTAGCAGTTGAATTAAGAAAAACATTAGTTGGAGATTTACCACTAAATTTAGTTGATAGGCCCACAGATATTAAAGTTGCGCAAGATGATGATATAACACCAACATCTAATTACAGCCAAAAAATCATTGATAATTACAATGCTGCAATGCAGAAGCTTCAATCTGGTAATTATAATGTTGCGGCCAATGAGCTGGAAGAAGTTCTAAAACATGATAATTATATGCTACCTGCATATTATAACTTAACTGTGATCAAAATTAATTTTGAACAAGATTATGACGGAGCGATTAAAATTTTAGATCATATAATTAACATTCAAGGATATAATAAAAATCCCGACATTGTTTATGCAGGCTTATTTTTTAATAGGGGCTTAGCAAAATCCTATTTGGAGCTTGAAGAAGATGCAATTATAGATTTTAATGAGGCTTTAAAAATTGATCCTGAACATATTCCAAGTTATGGAAGTAGAGGTTTATCATTAATGCATGTCAACAAAAAAAAAGAGGCTTTAAGAGACTTTAATAAAGCTATTGCACTTGGTGATAAGTCCTATATTATTTACGCCAATAGGGGAAGGTGTAAGCAGTCTTTGGCTGATTTTAGTGGTGCCCTTAAAGATTATAACTTAGCATATGAAATAGAACCTGAAAACGATAATATTAATTCTCCAAGAAATTTATTATTGGCTATGAAAGAAAGTGGACTGATGGATCAATTTGATAATGCTTTAGAAAACACGGACGAAAAGACTAGTATAGGACATGAAAAAATATCATACATTTTTGAGATTTTAATCAGAATCTCTATGGCTGATAATAAATTAGATGAATCAGAGACAACACTAATTTCTAAGTCTATTTCCAAGTTAAGAGATATATATGATTTTCAGGGCGAGATTATAAGGCCTGAATCACTTTCATTCCTAAATAAAGTTGGTGATATTTTTTCTGATGAGGAAAAGGCAACGATTATTACTCTTGTAATTTCATTGATATACGCAGATGATAGTGTAACATATAGTGAATTGAGTCTGGCAATAGCTGTTTCATTAGCATTTGAACTTTCAATTGAGAAAGCTGAGGAGTTAATTAGTGCTATCTGTGACGGCCAAAAACTTGATGAAAATACATTTTATTTGTATTTAACTCAAATCTTTTCTAAAATGAAAAGCGAAATTCCAGAGTTAAATGAAAAAGATACTTTGATTATTGAAAAAATCTTAAAGATTAAAGAGGACGAAGTCTCAAATGACTTTAAGTTGCTTTCAGAGCGTCAAAAGTTGAATGTTTTCTCCGCTACTATATTTTACGATCAAGAAAATTGGATGCGTTCAAAATCAGATGAACTTAATAGTATTGCATGGGATACGATGGAGCGTGGGGACTATGACAGTGCTTTGATTGATGCAAAAAAATCAATTGATATCATGTCTACGAGTAATAATAATGATACAATTGCATTAATTTATTTTCACTTAAAAAATTACATTGATGCCAAAAAATTTATTGACATTTCCATAGATCTCGACCCTTCAATTAGTGACCATTATGTCACACGAGCAAAAATTTATTCAAAATTAGATAAAGCAGATCTTGCAAAATCAGATTTAATCAAGGCAATTGAACTAAATCCTGAAAATGAAGAGGCTAATTCGTTTCTTGATACTCTTCAGAAAAATCAATAGCAATTAAAACAAATAATTGATATAAATTTATTATAACATGGGAATATTCGATTGGTTTAAAGGAAGCAGTAAAAATAGTGATATTGAAAAATATGAGAATGAGAAAAAAAGAAAACAACAAAAGATCAAGTCAATTCAAAAAACTAAGCAAAGATCGATTGAAGATTTAAGAAATAATAATATTAAGAATTTTAATTCAACAGGGCTAAAGGGAGCTAATAATCAGGAGAAAAAACAAAGTAATGATATTAATAAATTAAGTAGTCAATTGGAAGATGATTTGTTTGACGAAAATGGAAAAATTAAATCTTCTATAAGTGATAAAATATCAAAATTTAATTTTACTGAAAGTCAAATAGAAAGAGGATGTATCTATTTATGTATTATTTTCAAAAACCTTAATGGTGTCTCTTTTAATAATATTAAAATTGCCCCACAAAACACTTATCCAACGATTGAATTTTATAATCAAATGACTAGCGATTGGTATTTTGGAATTCTAAGTTACGCTTGCTTGTTTAAGTCATTCTCAGATGATAGCTATATCGACGAGTTAGATAGTTTGTTAAAAATTAATGGGATTAAAAAAAATCAAGTAAACTCAAAATTGAGTGATCCTATTTGGCTGGGGAAAGGTTTTTTTATTCAGCACATCAAACTAAATAATAAAAATTTTATATTGATTTCAAATGAAAATGTTATTAATTCAGAAAGAATAGTTGCTTCAATTCGTCCAGAAAACAAGGAGTTTAAAGAGTTTTATAATAAAATCAATGAGATTGCTGTAAATCCTAATCATATGTTTTTCGTAAAAGAAAATATGGTTTTAGCTAAAATATTTGGTGTTCAAACGGAGGAATTAAAAGATATTCCAGTACCATTAAAAAGTAATAAAGAAATTTTAATTGGTACATTTAATAGATCTATTTTACCTTACACCGAAGAGCAATTATTAAATGGTATATCTAATATTGAATTTTTACATTTTAGAAACCTTAAAGGGATTCACTATCATAATATTAAATTGCCTAAACCCCATCCTGGTGACCCAGAAGGTTTTTTTAATCAAGACATTGATGGAAGCTGGTATTTTACAGTGATGAACTTTTCAATGTTATTTAAATCATTTAGTAAAGAAACCTTTGACATTGAACTAAATAAATTATTAACTGCAAATAATTTTGATATTGAAAAGAAAATATCAGAAATCTCTCGTGACTATTGGGTTGGTGAAAATTTTAATATAGAAATCCCAAAAGCAGGTCTAGAAAATTTAATTATAGTCAGCAATGAAAAAATTTCAAACTCAACCGCTATGGAAATTAGAGAAACTAATTCAGCTGACAAAATTGGCGACCTTAATTGGATTAATGGTTTTTCTATATATGACTATGAAGATTTTACAAAGCATCATACTGATGTATTAAAAGCGATCAATGTTCCTTTACATTTTAAGCTTCCCAATGAAAATGAAGGATCAATTATAATAACAGTCGCTACAGAATCTATCGGAAAAAATATAATTGATCAAGTGATAAACAAAAACGGGGGGCATATTAACTTTAGATCTACTGATCAAGATAAATGGACAAATTTATTTATAGGATATGAGTTCATAATTGGATATTTCCCATCGAGAGGCCATGTTCGAATAAACCAACTTCCCCCACTTAAAGCGGAATTATTAGATCATGAGCTTCGAATGCGCATCTATGAATTTGATGATGAATTTTTTATGGATAAATATAACATGGATAAAGAAGAAGTTGAAATTGAATATTGGTATAATATAATTTTAAACAGATGTACAGGAATTGGAAGCAAAGAATTTGCAAAAACAACCAATAAAGACACAAATATACTAATGCTTGAGTATATATGGGGTCATGCCAATGAATATGAAGTTAAACATTCAGATAAAGATTCTGAGTATAAAAAGAGAATTTGTTTAATGAGGATACTATGTTTTGGATTTATATACAAGTCGTTATTTGAATTCAATATTAAACTAGATGAATTTATTGAAAAAAATAAATTCGATGATCCTGAATATAAAGAAGAAATATTATTTAGACTTTTACATTCTAAAGCATCTGTATATGGCACAATTAAATTTGCATTGTCATCAAATATTTCTGAAGATGAAATAAGAGAATGGTTTCCGTCTTTTGAATTTGATGAAAGGTTAATTGAGGGTATAGACCCAATGAGTAATTTCGATTTTCATTAGTTTTTAGGTATGTTGATATGTTTTATAATAAGGTAGATTGGAGTGAAACACTTCTAAGAAAACCAACTAACGAGTTAATCAATTTACCAGATGAATTCTTTTATTTAGGATTACAGTTTGTGAAGTTAGTTGCAAACAGCCTCAATCAAATTAGAAGCATCATAACCCAAGCTTTTTGATTTCATTGCGTCTTTACAGGATCCATTTAAGTCATTATTGTAATATTTTGAAATACCTCTGCCATAGTAAGCATCACCATAATCAGGGTCAAGCTCTAGTGCTTTATTATAGTCTTTAATAGCTCCTTTGTAGTCTTTTAAATTACTTTTGGAATTACCTCTGCTGTAATAAATTTGAGCTCTTTTGATATAAGCTTTAGTATAATCAGGGTTTAGCTCTATTACTTTATTATAATCGCTGATCGCCCCTTCGTAATCTTTTAAATCATCTTTGGAATTACCCCTGTTGAAGTAAGCAATAGCGTAGTTAGGATTGATGTTAATGGCTTTTGTATGGTCATGTATAGCCCCAAGGTGGTCCTCTAATATAGATTTTGCAGTGCCTCTATTGTTATAGGCTTTTACATATTGAGGATTAAATTCTATTGCTCTAGTATAGTCTGCTATAGCTCCTTCATAGTCTTGAAATTTAGCCTTAGAGTTACCTTCATTATAACAAGCCTTTGCTAACTCACTAATTGAACTTTTCTTAGATGCACAACTAAAACTAGTAAAACAAAACTGCGAAGTATAAATAATTAAAGCGATTGCATACAGTATTTTTTTCATAAAATTTATTTAATTTTTTACCAAACTTTATTTTGAGTAAAATATACCTAATATTATCAAAAGTTCATTTATAAATTCAAACTAAGTAAAATTTCTTACTTTATCAAGCACCTAATCAATAAGTTATGAAAAAGTTATGGTTTAAAAGGGAGGAAGACCGTTGGCAAAATAACCCTATTGCAAGTTTATTAATCTTTACTCCTGCCATGTTTATTAGCTCCATTCTGACTATCCCTTGTATTATATTATCACTCCCACTATTGATTTTACCCCCAAATCTTCAAAAAATTGGAGTTCAATTTCTACTTAGATTACAAAATACAATCTCTTTAAGTTTCTGGTACTTTGTTGGACAATTTATATTTCCTGGCCTAATACATTTACCATTTTTTATTGACATTTTGATTGTGCTAATAGGGGTGTATTTAGGGTTTAGAAAAACTATTAATAAAAACGTAAATGAAACACTTGAAAAACAGGGTCTTGTTTAAATTACAATTAAAATTTAAAAAAAATAATTTATGAATAAAGCAGAATCTATTAATGGAAATGAGAGTGTAGAAGATTTAATATCTATGGTTGATAGAAATTCAGCAACTTCTGATTCTATAATCTTGTTGATCAGCCTTACTACTGCAAAGCACTTTCCAGCTACATACAATCAATTTATTAAAAGTGAAAAAAGACAAAATTGATATCTTTTAATTAAGTTAAGTTTTAAATTAATTTTCTTCCCATACCGCAACTACACCATATACAGAACCTCCTATCAACGCTAAAATAGCTGCAATAAACAGCCAACCTTGAGAAGTACCATCCGCCCATAATAAGTCATATTTAATAATACCTAGAACTAGTAGTAAATATAAGGATGTCAAAATAATACAAAGTATAATACTCACTACTCTCTTATATAAAGGCGCAATATATGAACCAATATAAACAAAAGCCCAAGAACCTATTCCACTAACAAATAAAGGTCTAAAAATAGACGATAAAAAAGTTTCATCAGTACCATATGGTCCTGCACTGAGAAGAATTAAATTTATTAAAATAGGGACTAAAATTAAGGATATGAATGCTCCTGGTATCACAGCTAACCATCTCAAAAATTTACCAATCATTGACTCAAAAAACTTTTCCATATACTTATGTTTTAAAATTAATCCACATGCTTATTATTTAAAAATATACTAACAACAAGTAAAACTGCCCAAATCACATCAACAATATTCCACATATCTCTTCCCAAAGCTATTTTAAAAAAGGGGTTAATCAATAGAGCAGAGCTTATCCATATAACAAACCAAGTCTGATTATTCTGATAGTTCTCAAAGGCTAATAACCCAAAACCTATCATACCTATAAACCTCACAAACTGATAGTACCCGTATGGCATATCTAACAAGCATATTAAAAAAAAAATACTTAGGATTATTTTAATTGCTTTTATTTTATTCATACCTATGTATTTGTTTTATTAAATAAATTAACTTTAAAATTGTTTACAGCTTTTAAAAGATTCTTCATGTAGTAATTTTGTTTAAGGATTTTGATCCCAAGTTTCTGGCTAACATATCCACTGAACAATATGACGCACAAATTAACAACTTCATCTATACTTTTGGGGACTGCTTCTATTCTTTCTGTAAATGATTTTAATTCAAATTCAAATAAAAAAAAATCTGGTAAATTAAATATAAATACAAATAAAATCCAGAAATACATTGTACCCCCAAATATTTTCCATCCTTTGTATCTAACACTAGATTCGTTGTCAGATAAATAATTATAAATGGATTTAAAAATTTTGATAGAAGTAATTAAAATTACACAGAAACTTACAAGTGTAACAATATCAATAAACAATTTGTTATAAGAAAATATTTCAAAAGAGGATGATAAGGGATTTTCACCCAACCAGAAAGTAAAAAAAATTGTTACAACAAGCATAAAAATAACAGAAATTCCAAGAGAATAGGTAGTAGGTATATACCAAATTAAATTATACCATTTGATATTAACTATACTATATGATCTACAATAATTATTTTGATGTCTCATCCCACAATAGTTGCCAAAATAAGCACTGGGCAGTGTAAAAATTAATGTTATCATTGGTATTAATTTTTTAGCAGAAAACATTTGAAAATCAGGATGTGGACTTCCCAAATTGTGTGGAAGCGAGGCTACTTTATAATAAACCACTAAACCAATAAGCCAGAAAAATAAAATTGGGACTGTATATACAAAAGTTGCTAATTTTTGTTTGTGGCCCAAATAACTACCAATAATATAACCACCAATGAAAGTGCCTACAATCGAAACAATAATTCTTGTAAAAAAAGTATCCCCCCAATAGATCCAATGTAACATTTCGTCATCGGAAATATAAAATATATCTTGTATAACATATCCGAGTGATTCTACGGTAATAAAATCAACAATTGAAGCAATTAAAACAATTAATACAAAGCGAAAAAGAAATCTCATTTTATCATAAAAATTTCCATTTATTATTTTTTCACAATATATGTTTTTTAAATTTTATCTATAAATAAAAAATTATTTTAAGGAATAATGCCGTGGAG
>ERZ887851.1902-NODE-1902-length-17146-cov-10.122345_pt1 | contig 17146 bp, 11 predicted proteins | sample MGYA00521100_ERZ887851 | MGnify/ENA primary metagenome ERZ887851 (study PRJEB32303, sample SAMEA104408602) | aquatic metagenome | biome: Brackish water; feature: Pelagic; material: water | place: Baltic Sea | collected 2014-06-06T16:11:00 | depth 11,444 m ...
CATCATCATAAAAGTCTCTACTTAAAACCTCGACTACTTTCTGGGGGGATTACACTTTCAGTTTATATTTCTTGCTCCATATTGGTTCATCTTTTTCTGCTTTGAACGGCGTAAAGCGCATCAAATGGATGCGCCGTTTGACCTTTAATGGAGCGCTTTTACCGAGGCCAGGTACTTCGTTAAAGGGGCTATAAAATATTTTCCGGCTGTGGGTTACCAGTATCGACCCAGCGCTGACGCCATTTTAATTTCCTGTGAGTTTCGATTTTTCCCAGACAATAAGCCGGCGGACAGCGGAAGTTCATGCTGGAAAACAGATTTTGTCCAATCGTTCTTTTCCGTTCATTGAGGTATGGAATCCAGTGGTTTTCGAATCAGGAACCACCGTTTCCCGGACCAGCCAGTTTGCCCAGATCCCTGCCGAAATGCTGTTGGCATGAAACATGCTTCTGCAACCCCTGAAGTATTTTAAGAGGTCCTTTGTGGGCTACTGGTAATAAATGGGGAACTTTGTCATGTATGAATTTAAGAATCGCAGTTTACGAAACTGCGCAGCCTTAACAGGCTTCGCCAGTTCTTTGTTGTTCACCGGCATAGCGCAGGCGCAGCTACCGCCGGAGGGCGAGAATATAGAATCAATTGTCATAACGGGGTCACGTATCGCACGCGATGGTTACAATGCACCCACTCCTGTCTCGGTATTGTCCACGGAGGATATTGACGCGGAGGCACCTGCCAGTATCGCTGAATTCGCCATGACATTGCCTTCGATCCAGGGCAGTACAACGGCAACGACCAATTCCGGGTCTCTGAGCAGCGGTCAATCGGGCATTGCCGCGCTGAATCTGCGCGCCCTGGGCACCGGCCGGACTCTGGTATTGTTCGACGGCCAGCGGTCCGTTGCGTCGTCATCAGTGGGCCAGGTCGACACCAATACCTTTCCTCAGTCTCTGATCGAGCGCGTTGAAGTGGTATCAGGCGGGGCGTCTTCAGCCTATGGTTCTGATGCTATAGCCGGGGTTGTTAACTTTATCCTGGATAAAGACTTCACAGGCGTAACAACAGCGATTGAATACGGCGAAGTTTCCGAGTACGGTGCAGGCAACGAGCGCCTGGAATTTACTGCAGGCAGCGACTTTGCCGATGGCAAAGGGCACCTCTTGTTCAGTACCGAGTATTTTGATCAGCAGGGTATTCGGGATACAGACGCTGACTGGCAGAAGGTGGGTCACGTAGGCATCGTCAACCCTGATAAGAGCCCGGGTGCACCTTATTTTTATGTGGGTGAGAACATCGGCATAAGTGGTTACACCCCTGGCGGCCTGATCGTTGATACGGCACTGAAAGGAACCTATTTTGGCGAGGGTGGCCAAATAGGCCAACTCCAATACGGTGAAGTCTCCAACCTGTGGATGATCGGTGGTGACTGGCGTTACGCCCAGTCCTCTATCCTGGGCACAAACTCACTGCAAGCCGACTCTACCCGTAAAAGTGTATTCGGACGAGCCAGCTGGGAACTGACACCCGATATAGAAATATTCGCCCAGGGCTCGTGGGCTGGCTATGAGGGGGACAGTGATTACATACGTCCCACAGACCGAAACCGGCGCATTCAAATTGATAACGCCTTCCTGCCACAGACCATTCGCGACCAGATGATAGCGGAAGGTATTACCAGCTTTCGCCTGAGCAGCGCGCGGCAGGATATTCCATTGTCCGGCGCCAACAACAAGCGTGCGACCAGTCGCTTCGTTGTTGGTGCGGACGGCTCCTTCGACATGGCCGGTAAGAACTTCCAATGGAATACCTACTACCAGAACGGATTTACGGATACCGATGAGCACCAGAATCCCACCTGGAATTTCGCGAATCTGGCTGCTGCCTCCGATGCTGTCTTCAACGACGACGGTGAAATAGTCTGCCGATCCGATGTCGCCGGCTGTGTACCCCTGAATTCTTTTGGCGTTGGCGTCGCCAGCCCGGAAGCGCTGGCATTCGTGCTGGGACGACCGCGTCGTGAGCAGGAGTTCACGCAGGATGTCGTTGCATTCAATATTACCAGCACCGACTTCGAGGGTTGGGCCGGCAACATCGGCCTGGCCGCAGGTTTCGAGTGGCGTAAGGACGAGATGGATGGTTTTGTAGACCCGAAGTATTCAAGCGGCTGGAAGTACGGTAACTACAAGGTTACTACGGGTCAGCAGACTGTCAGAGAGGCTTACGTGGAAGCGGTTGTACCATTACTGGCAAGCCTGGAATTCAGCGGTGCGGCCCGTCGTACCGACTACAGTAACTCCGGCGGCGTGAACACCTGGAAAGCAGGCCTAAACTATTCACCCATCGACGACATCACCTTCCGATTAACGCAATCGCGGGATATTCGTGCGCCCAACCTGAGCGAGTTGTTTGATGCGGGTACAGCACGCAGTAACTCGGTTGATATCGGCGGTGCTTCCGTGCCATTCATTCAGAACCTGCAAGGCACGCCAAGTGTAGGCCCTGAAGAAGCGGATGCGTTCGGATTCGGCGTGGTCTTGCAACCGAGCTTCATACCGGGATTTGCGACATCGATCGACTACTACGATATTGAAGTGGATGGTGTAATCGGGTTCCTTAGCGCGGAGCAGGTAGCCAATGCCTGTTTCCTTTTCAACCAGCAGAACTATTGTGATCAGCTTCGTTATGACTCTGCGGGTGTCCTGCAGTTCATCGATCTGAAATACGAGAACCTGACCTCCTTGGTGTCAGAGGGTGTCGATATCGAGGCCAGTTACTCAATGGACCTGGGTCCCGGTGAAATGAATCTGCGCTTCATGACCACGCATTACATGAGCAATGCCACTGACGACGGTGTAACCGTGAGGGAACGAGCCGGCGAGAACACTGGCAGCACACCTGACTGGGTTTATCGAGGTACTGCCCGCTATAGTGTGAACAATTTGTCCTTTGTTCTGACCGCCCGTGGGCATAGTGACGGCGTCATCGACAATCGCTGGATTGAGTGCACCACTGCCTGCCCAGTATCCACCAACACCGATAACCGTACTATCAATAACAACAGTATTGATGGCCAATGGTTCTTCGACGGCTATGCATCATATGGTTTCGAAATGGCCGGCGGACAGGGTGAATTCTTCATTTCAGTCAAGAACCTGTTCGATACCGATCCCGAACTGGTTGCTTATCCGCTTAATCAGGGTTCGGAGAACCGTGCAGGTTATCAGCCGGCTAACCGTCTCCTGAGTGACGTATTAGGCAGGAACTACCGTATTGGAATGCGCTACGAATTCTAAAAACACTTACCTTGGTTGTTAGAAAAAATTCGTAATACCCAGTGAATTAGGTGCAGCAGTTTTCTGCTGCACCTAAGGAACCTCTGATTAATTACTGAGAACCACCCAGCCTTGATAAGGCGGCCGCGGCGGCAGAATTGCCACGGGCTGCTGCCTGCCGATACCAGAAGATTGCCTGATCCAGATCCTGGCCGGTTCCCCTGCCCTCTTCATACATCGTCGCCAGCCGTAACTGCGGTATTGCATCTCCTTTCTCGGCGGCTTGCCGCCACCACTTCACGGCTTGTTCATCACTCTGCTCCACCCCCGAACCAGCGGCATAAACATTACCCATATTATGTATCGCAAGGGTGTTGCCCTGTTTCGCTGCGCGCCGATACCATACGACCGCCAGCTCGGGATCGATAGGCTTTGCCAGGCCCTCTGCGAAGGCGGTTCCCATAAGAAACATCGCCTCAGGGTTTCCTTCGTCAGCCAGAGATTCAATTTCCTCTATTACTGACTCTGCGATGATGATCGCCTGGGGTTTATTGGCCGTAAAAGTCATGCGCCCGGTTGAGTACACCCGTGCCAACCACATGGTCGCCAGCGGGTCCCGGGTTTCCACTGCTCTTTCCAGTAATTGACGGGCACGGTTATCATCAACTTTACCCATCTCTCCGGTGTACCATTTTATCGACTCGGATAAAGCGTCAGAACCCCGCTCACCGGTGGCGCAGCCCGTTATCAGCAACAGACTGCCAAGCAAGCCCAGGATCGTTCGAATCTCAATCAGTCTCATCATTCCAATTCTTTCGCCTGGTGGAAATACACGATCAACTACATCTGGCAGCGCGGGTCTCAATTGAGATCACCACGCCTGCCGGCTCATTATCGAACAGGCTGGACAATAGTTTTTGACCAGACTGCCAACAGGTCAGGAGGCTATCCAGAAACCAGGGATTTGTCCAATTCAATGGTGTCTATCACTGGATAGTGACAGAATGAGCCAGACGGGCTCTCGGCGAATGAACCATAAAGCAGCGAAATGTTTCAATTTGGTGCGGCACAGCCCCCGTTTTTTTCAAGGCACCCGGAGTTCAGGCAGGGTAACTGGACCAGTCTCTGCACGCTGTCACTGCCCTGAGGGGGTGAAGTGTTCTGCTGAAGCCTAAGCAAACACTGTCTCTCTGGCCGCCAGCCAGCTTCTGCCGCTGTGGTCACGTTTGGCTGTCCTGTGGGAAACGTGACAGCGGCAGCCAGGATGGATTTATTGGCACGAATACTGCTCGAGTTTACCGTTGGATCCAGAATTAAAAACTCACGACTAATCTATTATCCTTTACCGGTAGACCTGTCATAGCTCATCCGGCTATGCAGAGAAATCTCGGCAGTGTTCCCCAGATTGGGTGCTGTAGTGAATCGCTGGCAAAGAGGTTCAGTCAATGTCATTCAAGGAGTACACAGTGAATAAAGCCAAGCATGCTTTCAGCATCCGTAATGTCGGGTTATTCTCGGCCATAGCAGTGGCACTTTTAGCCTGCGGCGAGGAGGCTACTGTCACAAGCACACCCGCACTTCCTGCCGGCACAAACCAGTCAGTCGCGGCGCCCGCGGCGAACCCCGGCCTGGGCATCAGACCAGTGGCCGAGGAGACTGTGTCTATCAATATGGATGAGATACATTCGGAAGAGCTTAAAGAGATCTTTGCTTATATCGATGAGAATATCGATGAGCATGTATTGAATCTGCGGCGCTGGATACAACAGCCGAGTATTTCCAATACCGGTGAAGGTATCCAGGAATCCGCCTACATGGTGAAAGGCTTCTTCGATCAACTGGGCTGTCAGAAAACTGCTGTTTACGATGTCGGAATTACAGATTGGGGCCAGCAGGGCAACCCTGTAGTCTATGCCGATTGTGATGAAGGCGCCGAGAAAACCCTGGCGATTTACTGGATGTACGACACCATGCCAGTGACTCAGCCGGATCTCTGGAAAGCGCCGCCATTCGAAGGCCGATTGGTGGAGCAGGCTCCCTATGCCAAAGTCATGATCGGACGCGGTGCAACCAATTCGAAAGGTCCACAGATGACCCAACTGAATGCCCTGATGTCGATCAAGGCTGTCACAGGAAAGCTGCCGGTAAATCTGATCTTCATTGCAGAAGGTGATGAAGAACGCATGTCCATTGGCTACAGGAAATTTGTCCGCGACCATCCCGAACTCGTGGCTCACGCAGATGCCATGTACCGCTTCGGGCGGCAAGGCGGTATCAGTGGTGGCTCCGAAGGAAGTGTCTTCGTTGAACTGATTACCAGCGGAGCAGCATGGGGGAAAGGACCCAACTACAGCAATATCCACGGTGGCAACAAGCGTTCGGTGGATGCACCGGCATGGCGGCATATCAAGATGTTATCGACGCTCGTCGATGAGACCGGCAACAAAGTCATGTTTGACGGCTTCTATGAAAACATCGAGCCTTTGAAAGAGGCCGAACTGGCGAAGTTGAAAGCGGCGGCTGAGCGCATCGACATGGAAGTGGCCGCGAGAAATCTGGGCGTTGAACGTTTCATTGCGGACGATCCACTTGAATACCTGACCATGGCTCGCTACGGGACCTCTATGAACCTTGATGGCATCTGGGGCGGGAACATGTTTGAAGGGGGCTCCGGCGCCATTCTGCCCAATCGCATAGTTTCCAAGCATAACTTCCGGTATGTACCGTTCCAGGATGGCATGGATATTGTGGCAAAGCTGCGCGCGCATCTGGACAAATTCGGTTATGAAGATGTAGAGATCAATGTGGTCGGTGATGTGCCCTGGGCGAAGATGACCTACGACAACGATATTGCCCGGGCGGTAATGAAGACATTTGATACCTTTGGGATCAGCTACGACGACCCGGTCGAGGGGACGGCATCGATGCTTGGTGGCTACTGGCCCGCCTACCTGTTCGCGGGAGACGTAATGGATATCCCAATCGTGAGCGGTCAGGCTGGATCGGGGGGCAACGCCCACGCAGCCAATGAGTACTTCGTTATAGAAGGCGCGAATGGCATGTACGGGATGGCCGGTGGCGAGAAATCAGTTGCTACCGTACTGTACAATTATGCTGGACTGAACGAGCCCGCCCAGTAATTCCGCAGGGAATCTGGCAAGTACCTGGTGTCTCATTGGCCGGCGAGCCTGGCTCTGCCGGCCGATTTGACAGCCGGGCCATAATCATCTGATCAACTGGAAATAGTGATGTCAGTTATTTCTTTAGAAAACATCAAAAAGATCTATGAGCTCGGTGACCATTCAGTGCACGCGCTGAGTGGTGTCTCTCTGGAAATCAACGAAAGTGAGTTCGTAACCATCACCGGCGCCTCTGGATCGGGAAAATCCACGCTGATGCATATCATTGGCTGCCTTGATACACCAACCAGCGGCAGCTATTTACTCAATGGCAAAGATGTCTCGAACCTGCCGCGTCAGGATCTGGCTGATGTTCGTAATAAGCAGATAGGCTTCGTGTTTCAAGGCTTTAACCTGCTGCCCAGAACAACGGCTGTCGAGAATGTCGAAGTGCCCCTGTTATATTCAAGACCCGTATTACCAGCCTCTGAACGACGTAAACTGGCACTGCAGGCTCTCGATTCCCTTGGTCTTTCCGACCGGGCGGATCATCATCCAAGCCAGCTCTCCGGCGGCCAGCAACAACGCGTGGCAATCGCCCGGGCGTTGGTAAACAGCCCATCCTTGATACTTGCCGACGAGCCCACCGGCAACCTTGACACAAAAACCAGTATCGAAGTGATGAACCTGCTTCGCGACTTGCGCGAGCAACATGGTATAACTATCGTTCTCATTACCCATGAACCAGAAATTGCTGCCTATGGCTCGCGCATTATTTCCATAAGAGATGGCCTGATAGTCAGTGACACACCCAATACACCAACTGAATCCACCCTGCAGGATCCACCACTGGTGAGCGACGTCGCCGCGGCCAGCTGAACAGAGGAGATTATTGTATGCGTGAGAGAGCGCACTTTTTGATTCTGGCAGCCCAGTCATTGCAACGCAATTGGATGCAGGCCTCCCTGGCCATGCTGGGCGTAACTGTTGGTGTTGGCGCATTGGTTGCCAGCATGGCTTTGGGTCGGGGTGCCCAGGAAGAAATCAAGGATCAGCTTCTCGCTGCCGGTGCCAATATGATCGTGGTTACGGCAGGCAATTATCAGGTTGAACGAGCTCAGGGCGCTGGTGCACCGGCAGATCACGGCAGCATTCAGCGTGAAGACTTTGGCAGGTTTATCGCTCAGACCGCTGATTACTATCCTTCAGTCAAGCCGTTTCAATTTATGCAAGCGACAGCGCAACCGCGTTTCATCAAGGCACATTTCGAAGATGATCCCATGGCGGAGCATGATCACCCCACGGCCAGTGAGCGGCTGGGTGATGCCATGGCCGGGCTTGGTGCTGCCGCCACGCTGACTCTCGAGGATGCGACAGCCATAAGAGATTCCCTTCCCGGGGTCCAGTTCGTCGCTTCAGGTGTCCATGAGAACGCACGTATCGTGGTGGCTGCTGACGAATCCCGGCAATGGTTCACCCGCCTGCATGGCACTGAGGCAGAGCTACCGGAAATACGTCGTGGCTGGACATTTCCCTATGGTAATTTCCTGTCCCGGAGACAGGTGAACAATGCCGAGCAGGTGATGGTGCTGGGCCGTGTCGTTGCCGACAGGCTGTTCGGCGTCAGTGTGAATCCCGTCGGAGAGAAGGTGCTGCTCTGGAACCAGGAGTTCGAAATTGTCGGCGTTGTTGGCAGTCGCACCTGGACCGCCCAGCCCACGGCGGGTGACGACCAGTTTGATGCTGTCTATGTGCCTGTAAGTACCATTCATCGACTTCTTAATCTGAGCAAGCTGAACACCATCACCGTCACGACCCGTTCGGCCGGTGAGACTACGCAAATATCCCGCCAGATCGTCGATCTGCTTCGGGTAAGGCATGGTATTTCAGATCAGATGCCGGATGATTTTACGGTGAAGACCCAGGCCCAGGAACTTCTCGGTAGCGGCCTGTCGCCTGACCTGGCTCGTGTCGTCGCAGGCAATATGACCAGCGTCGATGAACTCACTATTGAACAACTGTCCAGTTCGCTGCAACGATCTAACCGCACCATGCTGGCACTGCTTGCGGGAGTGGCCGGTGTTTCACTGCTGGTTGGTGGCATCGGAGTGATGAACCTGCTGCTGCTTTCTGTCACCCAGCGCACCCGGGAAGTCGGACTGCGCATGGCTATGGGGGCGAGAGGCAGCGATATTGCCATGCAGTTCGTTCTTGAATCGTTAGTCCTCAGTCTGCTTGGCGGGCTGCTGGGTGCATTCGTTGGGGTTATCGCTGCGAATGTTCTGGAGACTTTCTTTCAGTGGTCTACAGACATTTCTTTTCTTTCAATTTTCATAGCTATTGCCGTAGCCGTGCTGCTGGGCATGATTGCCAGCGTTTACCCGGCGCGGCGCGCCGCAATACTGGACCCGATCGGTGCGCTCAACCATGAGTAATCCACTGCAGAGACTGACGTATTTCATTGTGTCAGCAGTCGTTCTGATTGCCACTCCGGGTATTCTCGCTCAAGCACCTCACGGCGACCATTTCCCGGATCACAATGGCTTTGTACTAATGCACTCGACGCTGCACTTTGAAGTCGTGGTCAAGGAAGGCGGGGGCATTGAGCTTTATTTCAGCAGTGAGTCCCGGGCTCAGCTCCCGGCGGCTACCGTCTCCGATGTTGTGGTTGAAATTGAACGGCCGGATTCCCCAATGGAATTCGTTACCATGCAGATCAGCGCCTCCGGGGATTTCTGGACCGGGCCCAGCGAGCCCGTTACTGACCACAATGCCGTAGTGCGAGTGGGCTTTCTGTTCCAGGGCGAACCGTTTTTTATAGATATTCCAGCCGGCGCATTCCCGCCAATCATGGAGAAGATGAAAAATCCTGTTGTTGACCTGAGTGAGTTCGATGCCCATTAATCTTCAATTGGCTTTGAAGTCGCTGGTACAGAACCGCCTGCAGGCGCTGCTTACCCTCAGTGGCATGAGTATTGGGGTGGCTATGGTCGTTCTGGTTTCAGGTCTTGGCCTGGGAGCCCAGCAACAGATCGAATCCCAGATACAGAGCGCCGGGCCGACCCTGATCACAATTAAAGCCGGAAATTTTCGCCCACCGGGTATTACCACCAGCGGCGAGCAGGACAGTGGCGGTGGCGAGGTCTCTGAGGGTGCTGTGGGTGGTTACGAGCTCGGATTCACCGATGTGCTTGAGTACGATGCAGCTGTGAAAGACGCCCGCGCCCGCATCCAGGCGCCCAAGCGGGGCACAGTGAGGTCTCCTGCCTGGCCTTTGACCATGCAGGAATACCAACTGCTGAGCCAGAATACAGCGGACGTGCGACTGGTCGCGGGCAGCCTGGCAGGCAATATCAGCCTGGACGAAACCATCAATGAAACCGTGCGTATTGCCCGCACCGTCGGTATCCATGCCGACTGGCCTGAAATTCAGGGCTGGGAGCTGATCGCCGGCCGGCTCTTCACGAAAGCAGAGCAGACACAGTCACTTCCCGTTCTGCTGGTCAGCGATGTCGTGGCAAACAGGTTATGGGATCTGGAGTCGGCAGCAGGTCAGACGGTGAAATTGCGGGGGACAGAATTTCAGGTAGTGGGGGTAATTCGTGGCGATACCGAAGAAGGCAGCGCGTTAATTGTACCCACCCTTTACATGCCACTGTCGCTGGCGCAAAACCTGTTGGGCAGAGACGATCTTGATGTCATCAATCTGCGCACCAGTTCCGTGGGTAAAACCACCGAAGTAGCCAACGCCATAAAGGCATCCCTGCGTGTGCTCAGACAGCTTCCGGACGACACGCTTGACGATTTCCGCGTCGAAACCCAGAGCACTGCAGCAATGCCCAGCCTCGGAACAGACCCCCGTCTGGCAAGGGCGGTGCATTCAAACATCGTCGAATTTGAGCAGGAGGCCTGGGAAGAAATGGCGCTAAGCCTGCGACAGGCCGGGCGCACTTTCACCCTGCTGCTCTCGGCGGCTGCCGCCGTGTCGTTGCTGGTAGGCGGCATCGGTGTCATGAATATCATGTTGGTCTCTGTTGCGGCGCGGACCCGGGAAATTGGCTTGCGCATGGCCATGGGAGCGCGCGTCGATGACGTAATGGTGCAGTTTCTGGTAGAGGCCGTCACATTGGCGGCACTTGGTGGAATTATCGGCCTGGGCCTGGGTGCCGCAGGTCTGGCGGTAGCCGAATATGGCCTGAACTGGGCCACTGCGATATCGCCAGTCATGCTTCTCATTGCGGTAGTTATGGCGGCTCTTACAGGCATGATCTTTGGCTATGGACCGGCTCGTCGCGCAGCCAATCTGGACCCTGTCGTAGCCTTGAAGGCTGAATAAGTTGAAGTTTCATTCCATAACCTAATTTTCAAGGTAACATCAGCAATGGAAATGTTGCAGATCAATATACGTCTCGCGCTGCAGTCTTTGAGCAGAAACAGACTCCGTACCCTTCTTACCATGCTTGGTATCATCATCGGTGTGTCGGCTGTGCTGACGATGGTTGCGCTGGGTACCGGCGCGCGTTCATCGGTAGAAAATGAAGTGGCGTCCGCCGGTACCAATATTGTTTATGTCAAGGCAGGTAACTACACCCGGGGTGGGGAAAGTGTAGGCGTCGCTTCCGGATTGGGCGCGGCGACAACTCTTGTACCCGATGACGCGATTGCCATAGCCGAATCCATCGCTGGCGTTCAGACAACCAGTAATGGCCTGAGCCTGAGGTCATTTGCCACCGCTGGCGCAACACGTGCCTTCATTCGTATTCAGGGTATCTCGCCTGGGTTTGCCTCGATCTATTCCTGGATCGTAGACCCTGGCAGCATGCCGGTGGAGCTTGCCAACACTGACGCGATTATAGGCCAGAGCCTGGCTGCGCAGCTTTTCGGCGAAGGTGTCAATCCGATAGGCCAAAGCGTACGGGTAAGGGATATCAACTACGTAATTCAGGGCGTCACCAACGATCAGGCTGACGATCACAGTGAAGTGTTATTTGTTTCCTGGCAATCACTGCAACAGACCCTGAACGTGCAGCATCTGGACTCGATCACCATCGCTGCCGATAAGGCGGGAGAAACCTCACGCATTGCAACCGAAGTGCGCACGCTGTTAAGAGAGCGCCATGGTCTCGGGCCGGCCATCTCGCAGTCCGGCGGCAACTATATCCCCGGCCAGGCGGCAGTTGCTGAAATACCGGACGATTTTACCGTCGAGACCCAGGCGGCTCAGGCACTTACCAAAGGGCTGTACACTCCTGCAGCGGCTTTTGCCCTGGCGAACCTCCCCAAACTTGATGAGGTTACCCTTGATGAAATGGCGGATACGCTGGACCGGGCCAGCGCCACGATGACGGCCCTACTCGCCAGCATAGCGGGGGTCTCGCTGATTGTCGGTGGTATCGGCATTATGAATATCATGCTGGTTTCTATTACCGAACGTACGCGTGAGATCGGTCTGCGTATGGCGGCAGGTGCCCGCTCGATTGATGTTGCGCTGCAGTTTCTGGTTGAGGCCATCACGCTGAGCCTGATTGGTGGCTTATTGGGTTTGCTGCTGGGTTTGCTTTCCGCTCGCCTGGTGGGCCTGTCACTGGGCTGGCCCGCCACCGTCTCGCTCGCGTCCATGATAATGGCGATCGGCATTGCGGCGCTGATCGGTTTGATATTCGGCAGCTATCCGGCGCGGCGCGCTTCACTGCTTGATCCTATCGAAGCGCTACGCAGTGAATAAAGCAGATTGATGGCATTGGCAATGAAGCACAGAAAATCAGTAACAGCCAGCCTCTTCGGGGTGGTCGCATTCGGCCTGGCTGCTGTGGCTGTCTGGTTCCTGCTGCAACCGCACACGCCAGAAGATCTTCTGGATGCTGTGGCGGAAGATTATGTCCGGCTGGCAACTGCACTGACAGTCGTGGATGCAGACGAAGTCGATAACTACTTCGGCCCTACGTCACTGGACAGTCGAACCGCAGACCGCTTTCAGGATCCAGCAGAGCTGCTGCGGGAAGTGGAGGCCCTGAGCAATCAACTCGAGGCGCTGGATTTGCCGACGCTGGCTTCGCGCAAGGATAGCCTGGAGCGCAAGCTCACTCACCTGCTCACCCTGCTGGAGATTACCCAGGCGCCCGTCAAACCAGGGTTTGATGAAGAACTGGAGCGCTTGTACGGCATCACTGAAGCGATAGCAACGACCACCTCGCAAGCGGACCTCGATGCTCTGGAAGAACTGCTTCCCGGGCGGGGCACTCTGGCATTTCGTGTGGCATCGTTCCGCAATCGCCTGCTGATACCCGCCGACAAACGCAGAGCTGTTTTCGAAGCAGCGTTGGCAGAATGTAAAAGAAGAACACAGCAGCACTGGGACCTGCCGGCCAACGAACAACTGACACTGCAATGGTCCCGCGAGGTTCCGGCAGCGTGGCACCAGTACAAAGGCGACGGCCAGAGTGTCCTGACGATCAATGACCTGTCAATCGCCTTTATGGATTCGGCCATCGATATTGCCTGTCACGAGGGCTATCCGGGTCATCACGCTCAATACGTCATGATGGAAGAACAATTGAAAACCGGTCCGTCGGGAGTGGAAGACACGGTAGTTCTGCTGCGATCTGCGGAATCAGCCGTTCTTGAAGGAGCGGCCAATTACGGCGTTACTCTGGCGTTTACTCCTCAGGAACGCGACCGGTTTGAGCGGGATGTGCTGGCTCCCCTTGCCGGAATAAACTTGCCGGAGGAAACGCAGCTCATAGAATACAAGCGCCTGATCGGACGCTTATCAGAGGCGATTCTGCCGATAGTGAAACAATACTACGATGGGGAGATAGCCTTTAATACGGCTACTTTTCAGCTTGAACGTGATGCCATGGTCTCCAGCCCGTCCGCATTGTTAGAGTATATTGACAGATTCGGCATGTACTCTATCGGCTACACCTACGGGCAAACTCAGATCAGTAATCGGCTGGAGACAACTGCTGCAGTCGATCGCCATGCCGCCTGGACAGGATTACTGACTCTGGTGCGTTCTCCCGCCATGGCGGCCGCTGATCTGTTCAGGTGATTGATCGGGAATAGATCAGACCCGGCCGACATGATTGCTGAGCCGATGAATCAATCCACACCGACCGCTTTTGCCCCCGGCCGCCTCGGATCCGAGTAGCCATAGAACAATCCGTCTTTCCACATCACGCTTTGCATGCTGCCCATGCCGGCACTGCGCTGACTGAAATTAATATTCTGGCCCCTTTCAATCAGCAGAGATACAGTGTCGGGGCTGATGCCGCTTTCGATTTCCAGCACATCCGGTATCCATTGGTGGTGAATACGCGGTGCGACCGCCGCGTCGGCGATGTTCATACCGTACTCCAGCACGTTTAATACCATCTGCATATTGGCGCTGATGATCTTCGAGCCGCCGGGTGTGCCGGTGATGAAAAAGGGCTTGCCGTCCCGTGATACGAAGACCGGTGACATGGAACTGACCGGGCGCCTGTCAGGCCTGATGGTGTTGTTTTCACTACCCATCAGGCCGAACGCATCGGGGATATCCGGTCGCAAAGTGAAATTCCCCATGTTGTTATTCATCAGGATTCCAGTGCCCTCGATAACCACACCTGAACCGAAAGAAAACATCAGTGTATAGGTGTTACCCACCATATTGCCTTCACTGTCCATGACCGAATAGTGGGTGGTTTCATCACTCTCATACATAGCCAGGTTACCCGGCGCAATTTCGGCAGAAGGAATGGCCCTGTCCATGGAGATTTTTGCCGCCAGGTCCCTGGCATAATCCTTATTGATCATGGCAGCAGTGGGAATTTCCACGAAATCCGGATCCCCCAGGTATTTGCTGCGGTCGGCATAGGCGAACTTCATGGCCTCTGCGGTTATATGTAAGGCATCGGCGCTTTCCGGCCCCATTTCAGCCAGAGGAAAATTCTCCAGAATATTGAGCATCTGGATGACATGCGTGCCACCGGAACTTGGCGCTGGCATGGCGGCAATATCATAACCGCGGTAATTACCGCGCACCGGCTCACGCTCCACAACACGATAGTTGGCCAGGTCCTCCATGGTGATCAGGCCGTTATGGGCCTCCATATCGGCGACGATTTTTTCTGCTACGCTGCCTTTGTAGAACGCATCGACGCCATGCCCGGCGATTTCGGAGAGAGTCCAGGCCAGGTCAGGCTGCTTGAATAATTCCCCCACTTCATAATTGGAACCATCAGGCTTATAGAATTTTTTCAGACTGGCGGGGTTATTCTTCAAGCGCTGGCTGCGGGCCAGATCTTCAGCCAGATCGTAGGTCACCACGATGCCATCTCTTGCCAATCGAATCGCCGGCTCCAGCACTTCGGCCAGGGTCATGGTGCCATAGTTTTCCACGATATGGGCCAACCCGGCGACCGAGCCGGGAACCGCCGAGGATTTGTGAGAAAAGCGGAAACTTGCATCACTTTCCACGTTGCCGTTTTCATCGAAATACATATTCTCGCTAGCAGCCGCTGGCGCTGTTTCCCTGAAATCAATCGCGATAGTTTTATCAAGCGCGGCCACATGGATAAGCATAAAGCCGCCACCGCCGATGTTTCCTGCCCGTGGCAAGGTAACGGCGAGAGCAAAACCCAGTGCCGCCCCGGCATCGATAGCATTGCCGCCGTTGGCCAGAATCTCGGCGGCGATCTCACTGGACAGGGCATTATGACTGGCCACCATGCCCTTTTTACCCATTACGGGGTGGTTGATCGCGCTGTATTCGAACAGTGGAGTGGACGCGTCCTGCTGCGCAAGAGCTGCCACCGAATAGATCAGTGCGATGGTCAGAGTAATCAGTTTATTGAGCATTGTGCCCCTGGATGGTTATCAAATTAAAACACGAAAAAAGACCGTCTTTATTGCTGGACTACTTGTAGCGGTCTAAACATAAACCCGGCGATATTGACGTTTTCAACTCGCTGAGACTTTCTGCCATCGCGGGTCATGAAAGTGACTTCCACATCCACGACCTCAACCCCGGGCAGGCCAAAGTGAACCGGAACATTACTGTGGCTGTTGTAGCCGTCACCGGTAGTGACCAGCCGCAACCCCAGAAGCTCACCTGTCTTGTTGAAAACCCGAACTTCCGCCCCCGCCCGATTCGCGATTCCGCGCGGGTCCGTGACGATTACTTGAAGGGACTGTGAGCGTTCTTCCAGGCTGAGTTCGTTCTTCACTACAGGATGACGGCCGGCCAGGTTGTAGCCTTCCGTCAGTGAGACATCCAGATCGCCGTCGCCATCAAAGTCAGCCCATTGGATACCATGGTCCGCGCCACTCAGGGCAGTGCGATAAGTATCGATTTCCTCAAAAGCGTCACCTCTATTAAGAAACAGGCGATCGTGAGGCGACCTGCCGCGATCAGCATCGTGGTAGCCGACGGCAAAAAGATCCAGCAGGCCGTCATTATTGATATCCCCCCAACTGGCACCAACCATATGATCGTTACCAGTGATGCCCATGTCGGTGCTTACTTCATCAAAAGTACCGTCGCCGTTATTCTGGTACAACTTGTTGATGCCATAGGTCGCAACGAACAGGTCAAACTGGCCGTCGTTGTTGTAGTCACCGACGCTACAGTCTACGCCGCCATCGGCTCGTTCGCGGGGCCCACCTTCCATGCCCAGGAATCCGGCGACATCAACAAAGGTGCCACCAGTATTTTTATACAGGGCATCTTTACCCACACCCTGATTGGCCAGGAAAAGATCCAACAGACCATCCTGGTTGTAGTCGAACCAGCAGGCACCGACTGTGGCACGGGGATCATTCAGACCGGTGGCTTCACTGACATCGACGAAGGTGCCATCGATGTTACTGAACAGGTGGTTAGGACCAACCCGATCGGCGACAAACAGATCAAGAGTACCGTTGTTGTCATAGTCGACCCAGTTGATTTGCCGGGCACTGACTTCCGGTATCCCCACACCCTTATCCTCAGTGACTTCGGTGAAACCCTGGGATTTGTCATTGTGGAATAATTCACTACCCTGCCGGTTACTGCCGATATAGAGGTCCAGGTAACCATCAGCATCGTAATCGCCCCACGCAATAGAGCGGCGTTCCTTTCCCTCTGTGGGCAGGCCAAGCACTGGTCCGACATTGGTAAATTGACCCAGTTCATTGTTGTAGAGCCTGACATCACCGGTTTTGAACGTAATCACCAGATCCAGATCGCCATCATTATCATAGTCACCCCAGGCGTTGGACAAAGCCATATTGCCACCAAAGGTTTCTGGCTGAATACGGGAAAATTCTGTCACACCTGACTGGGCAAAAGCACCCGTGGCCACCATGCACAAGCACACCAGGGAGAGCTGTGCGCTAAAAATGAACTTCTGTGCGTTTGTCATTGTTGAATCCATCTGTTCACAGGATTGATTTGCCGGTTAAGAGAACCCAGAGCAGTAAGGGTCACTGCCAGTATGTCGCCCTGACCTTTTTTAGTGCATTCGGTGTAACTGGCACCATTTTTAACCATTGAGTTAAGGAAACCCTGATTAATCACGGATAACGTGCTGGTCCTGCGCGCAGAAAAACATAACTACGTGGTTTTCCTGACACTCCTGGCGATCCCGCAGCAACCTTGACGCGGCTTTCTATGCCAATTTCTACCGAAGAAAATAGAGGGTATCTTTGAATCGGGGATTTGTCCAACAATGTGATAGTTGACTCTGTCAACGATCTTTTTCCGGGCAGAGGATAAAAGTAACCGGCCTCCAATCA
>ERZ887851.1905-NODE-1905-length-17123-cov-58.959984_pt1 | contig 17123 bp, 15 predicted proteins | sample MGYA00521100_ERZ887851 | MGnify/ENA primary metagenome ERZ887851 (study PRJEB32303, sample SAMEA104408602) | aquatic metagenome | biome: Brackish water; feature: Pelagic; material: water | place: Baltic Sea | collected 2014-06-06T16:11:00 | depth 11,444 m ...
CTGGTTCCACGCAGAAGCGCCTTGGCGCTGCTGAATAGTGGTTGTCATGAGAACGTTCGGGGAAGGGCTTGCCTGACGCAGCCGAGAGGCTTTGCAGGAAAGCAGTAAGTAGATGCGGGGCGTAAAACCTCTCGCTCATTCAAGCTTAACATGCATTCACACTTGCCGGCTAACTCGGCGAAGCAATTGGCCAGCAGCAGAGCTGATGGCACCGATAAGTCCCAAGAAAGCTGACCCGGCTAGCGCCAGTCCTATGCGCCGCTCAGGTCAAGGCAGGACAGGACAGCTCAGGTCTTGCGTAAGCGCGGCTTGCCAAGGTGATGCACCGCATGCACCACCACACCAAAGAGCCCTGAGCGATCAAAGACCTCCAGGTTCAAAGGAATTGCTGCCTCTCCTGGCCGCACCGGCTCAAGCAACCAGCGCTCCCCCTGCCGCAAGAGCGGCCGCATCAAGAAGCTGCCCTGGTGGGCAACGACGACGACATGGCCGGAGCAGGGTTCAACGCTGCGGTCGATCACCACCAGGTCGCCGTCGTTGATCCCGTGCTGGCGCATGCCATTGCCACTGGCCCGCATGTAGAAGGTGCAAACCGGGTTAGGAATCAGAGCGGCCTGGAGATCCAAGCCCTCACCCAATGAACCCAAGCAGAAAGGCACAGGCTCGCCAATAGGCAGGTCGGCCAAGATCAAACCAGCAACGGCAGCAGTACAGCCGTTCTACTCCTGCTAGGGTGGATTGGGTTGGATTGGCTCAACTGGCGGCTTCTGGCCAGGGCACAAGCGCCATATCCCCCACCTTGTTCCAGGTTTTGCATTTGGGGTCAGCCAGCCGGTAGATGGCGTTGCCGTCTTGTCCGCTTTTGGCGACAACTATGAACGGCGCACCAGGCCAGCCTTTAAAGCAGGTCGCGTCGCCCCGAGAGGTGCGCTCTGCAGAGTGGAGGAGAAGGTCTGCGGCTAGGGAGCCGCCCCGGTGACGTCGGCGGATCAGCGTTGAGCAGTGAACTGTGATTGGGCAGGGGGAGTGGTTGGGGTCATGGCAACAGAGCAGTCCTTTGCTGTTGCGGCCTGCATGGACTTCAGCCGCCGCCGTGCGAGCAACTACTGATCAGCTGAGTAGGGGGTTGCCGTCGAGTCGACGGATCGCCACAACCCCGGGCCTGGGCGGCCGGGCGGGTACTCCAGACGGCCAGTTAGAGCCGAGCGGTACCCAGCGCTGCTGCTCAAAGCGTTGACCGTTGCGGTCCACCAAGCTGTGGGCCTGGGCTTCCACCTCTTTTCCCTGGCGCACACCCTGGCCCTCACCGGGGTGTTGCACAGCGAGAAACAGCGTGCGGGATTCGCCATCAAAGCAGGGCCCGCACAGCTCACACCCCATCGGACCGATTGCAAAGCAGAGGGCCTGGCCCGCCATTGCGCCAGTGCGTGGCAGTAGCCAGCAGCTGTTGTTGCCGAACACATCGAGGTCGGCACCCCCAGAGCGATCGGTCACCAGCCAGAGGTTGCCGGATGCGTCAAAGGCCAAATTGTCGGGATGGCTAAAACCGAGCCCCCCCTGCCAGGGCAGGCCGCCAGCTGCCACCATCCGCCAGCGGAAGCTGGCGCCTCGGCCAGCGCCACCATCGCTCAGTCGCATCACCCAACCGTGGGGCCAGAGGGATTCGCCTTTGGGGCCGCGGAAGACCGCCGGATCACTGCAACCGCCGTCATCACGGCCCGCCGCCGTGAAAGCGATCAGCAGGTCGCCGTTGATCGGGTCGATGTCGGTGTCTTCCGGCCTGGGGCAGGCGGTGGCGCCAGCGGCATTGGCGGCCAGATGGGCATCGATCAGGATCGCTCCCTGCTGGCGCAGCTGCGCCTCCCCGTCATTGCCGCCCAATGGGTATAGATCGCCAAGGTTTTTGTAGCGGCTGCGGTAGGCCTGCAGTGCGTCATCGCTGCTGAGCACTTCACTCCCGCTGCGCTGGCGGTTGCTATGGGGCAACACGGTCGGTTGCTGCCAGCCAAAGCGCTCGTAATGGCTGGGTGGTTGCGGCTGGACCGCAGTGGCGGCCTCCAAAGCGATCCAGCTGCCGCTGCCTTCCGCATTGAAACGGGCCACTTCCAGGCGCCCCGCTGCAAACAGCCGCGAATTGGCGCGATCGAGAGGGTCTTGCACCAGCCCCTCACTGACAAAGCGGTACAAGTGCCCGCCATGGCGATCGCAACCCGAGTACACCACCAGCGGCTCACCAGGCCTGGCCACAACGGCAACGGCTTCATGGCGAAAGCGGCCCAGCAGGCTGTGCTTAACCGCGGGTTTGCTTGGCTAACGGGGGTCGAATTCCACCATCCAGCCGTACTTATTGCCGGCTAGCCCGAAGGGATTGCCGAGTCCGTTGAGGCGTGAACCATCCCAGCGGAACGGCCGCGCTTCTGGGGAAGCCGCCGAGCCATCGGCATAGACGGCCTCGCTCACCTGGGACTGAAAGTTTTCCTCAGCGCTCAGCACGGTGCCCCAGGGGGTGGTGCCGCCAGCGCAGTTGGCAAAGGTGCCGATGATCCGATCACCTAGGCCGTCGCTGTAGCCAAGCGGCTGGCTGTGGCGAAACACCGCCGCCGCCGGACCGCTGCAGCGCAATGCCTGGTCCGGCTGGCTGAGCCCGCTGAGCCCATCGATGCGCCGCTCATAGCGACTGCCGCCCAGGCGGCGCCAGCCTGAACTCCCCTGCTCAAGCTCGAGCACACCGATGCCCAGATCGGCCATGGCGGCGCGGGCCACGGCCTCGATCAGCGGCCGCAGCGGGTCGCTTGCCGTAAGGCTGGCCACATCCACACTGCCGCCGCGGCTTGCCAATGCCTGCTGCAAAGTCTCCAGTGGCAGGGGGGTGCCCACGGCTTCTGAAAAACCTGCCGACCAGGTCTGGGCACTGATGTATTCGAAGTTGATGCTCAACAAGGCCCTGCCGCCAGACAGGGGCTGGAACGCCAGGTAGTCGTTGTTGAAGCCAAAGCGACCCGTGGCGAGAGGATCCCCCCAAACAGCGAGCAGCTCGGCGCGATAGCCCTCGGGAACCAGCAGTTTGTCGTCGACGTTGAACGTCCGATAAATGCGCCGTTGGTCTGCCGCACTCAAACCGTCAGCAGGCAAGGGCAGAGGTGCCCGCACGGGCACAAAGGGCAGGGCAGCATTTCCTGCCGCCTTGCCGCTGCTGCGGGCCTCAAGCTGCGGCAGCAACATGGCACAAGCGCTGCTGCCAGCACCTATGCCCAGCAATTCGAGCAGCTGGCGGCGTTTGAGCGCGGAGCGATTCATTGCTGGTTTATTGCTGGGGTGGTACTGAACTGGAATGACCCCAGGTTCACCGCCCGTTTTTGTTTAAGGGTGATTCACCTCTAGCAGAGCTACTGCTCTTTTGCCTGTTGTGCCTGCAGCGTGTGCCTGTGCTGCAGAGGCTTTGAACCATGGCCACGCCCCGGGAACAGTGGGTTCGTGACTGGCGCTGCCATGAACCTCTGGGTACTTCACAAGCGACCGAGCGGAATGGTCGAGCCCTACGAGCTAATGCGGTTGAGGGAGGAGGCGCGCGCTCTTGATATCCGCTTTGAAGCCGTCGCACTAGAAGAAATCGATCTAATCGTTAGCCGCGGTGGTCGGCGATCCATTCGGCGCTGCGGCGCCGAGGTTGAACTCCCCGATGTCTTGCTGCCCCGTACTGGAAGTGGCACGGATTACTTCTCATTGGCGATCCTTCGCCAGCTGGAGCACCTGGGCGTGGCTGTGGTCAATCCCAGCAGTGCCATCGAAGCGGTCAAGGACAAGCTCTACGCCCACCAAATTCTGGCCCAGAGCAATTTGCCAATCCCACGCACCATGTTGGTGCGTTTTCCAGTCGATCCCCATCTGGTCGCCCAACAGATTGGCTTTCCCTGTGTCATCAAGCTGCTGGTTGGCTCTTATGGCGACGGTGTTGTGCTCAGCCGTGACCCAGCTAGCTTCCGTGACTTGATGGAGCTGGTCTCCGGGCTGGATCGCTCCCAAAGCCTGATCTTGCAGCAGTACATCGGCACAAGACCCGGAAAGGACCTGCGGGTCTGGGTAATTGGCAGCCAGGTGATTGGCGCCATGTTGCGCAGTAGCACCGACGGCAGTTTCAAGGCAAACATCAGTAGGGGTGGTGATGGGCAGGCATTTCCGCTTAACCCAGAGCTGGAGCGACTAGCGCGCGATTCAGCCGCCGCCTTGAACCTCGACATCGCCGGTGTCGACCTGCTGTTTGATCGCGATGGTTACAGCATCTGTGAGGTCAATAGCGCCCCAGGCTTTCAGGGCTTTGAGACAGCTACGGGCTTGAACGTGGCCCGTCTGGTTCTTGAGCACTGCAGGTCAAAACTGCAGTTATCACCGCCAAAGCTTGCTTGTGTGTTTTGAGCAAGGGCTTGAGCATCAAGCTGTGCTCAAGACGTTTTCAGAGTGCGAAGTGCTCGCCCAGCTGCCTGGCAGCGCAAGTTGCCCGCTCGAGCCACGGAGCGAGGCCGGGCGCGACAGCATGTAACGAAGTCGTTACATGGCTCTCATGACAGTCGGGGAAGTCTTTCTGGAGTCGATCTCTAGCGGTGTGATCACGGAGCATGAGATCTCCTGGGTTGCCTCCCACCAAGGCGCCTTTGCCCGCCACGAGGAAGCCCTGGCGCTACGGCTGGGGCGCTTGGTAGACGAGGGGCAGATCAACCTCGGGTGCCGCCTGCCGAGTCGTCTTGTCCAGCACAAGCTTGTGCTCAACGAATGGATCGAACCGCTCGGCCGGCGCCGCGGCAGAGCGGCCGTTTGTGTCTGACACCGCAGCAGCTCCTATGACTCAAGCCAAAACACTGGATTACTGGCAGAACATGCGCATCGCTATGGAGGCTGCAGGGGCAACCTCAAGTGCCATATACAAACGAGCCCTGGCGATCACCCAGGGGCTTCCAGATCCCCTTTCTGATTCGGGGCTCGCACCTCGGATAGAGGTTCTTTAGCAGGAACAACTGGTAGTACTTACCCAATTGGAGCTTCCAAGATTTCTATGCCACCTGATCTGCATTGCCCATGGAAGCTGGATGGCCGACCAACTCAGAAGATTCGCAAGCGGTGATCCAGTTACGCAGCAGCGGGTAGCGCTGCACCATCGCTGCGTATTCAGCTGATTGACGGTATGAGGATTCCAAAAGCCGGTAGTCAGGGTTTTGCTGCATGGACTGCTGCTCTCCGGAAACCAGCTCTGCTGCTAGCGCTAGTTGCCTGATACCTGAATGATCAGTTGTCATGGAGATCAAGCGGGCGCTGAGGGTTGCGGCAAAGCGCTTTGCAGAAACGCTGCTGGATCCCGCCAGCGATTGTTGCTTCTGTCAGCGGGAGCAGACAGAAGGCGTCGGGTGTAATTGGGCAAGCGACGGCGGGCCAGCCCCTTGCCACAACCGTTCACAACCTGTTACATTAGTCTTAACACTTCGTTACAGCCATGGCTGAATCCGCTTCCCGCTTTGGTTTCGTTGCTTTCGCTGAGACCTGGAACGGCCGTCTGGCCATGCTCGGCTTTGTTATCGGTCTTGGCACCGAGCTCCTGACAGGTCAGGGCATCCTTTCCCAAGTCGGTCTCGGTTGAGCGTCATGGAAACCGATTACACCGCTGCAATTTCAGTCGTTGCTCTGATCACCGCCGTGCTCTCGGCAATGACGATCTACGTGCTGAGCCGTCCTACGGACCTGGCTAAGAGGGTTGGATGATTTCTGCAATCACCATCCTTCTTATCGGTGCCTGGATTGTTGGTGCTCTCAACCAGCCTGATCTTGCCGATTGAGCTTTCAGCTCTGAAATGACCAACACTGCTTCTGACGATCAAATGCTTGATAACAGCTCTGACCAGTTGACCCTCGTTCAGCAATTGCAGCGTGTTGAGCGCTTCAATGGCCGCGCCGCCATGCTTGGCATCGTCATCGGCATCGTGGTGGAAGGCATCACCGGTTTTGGTATTGTTCATCAAATCGGCCTCGGCGCCTTGATTGATGGCTATGCCGCCTGCCGCACCCAGTTTTTGCCATTCTGCTTTTAATTTTGATGTCTATTGTGTAGACTACATTCGATGGTCTAATGCTTAAATGAATTATTTCAGGCTATGCATTTATAACATGACTAAACTAGCCTAAAATTAGGGTTTAAAAGTCATTGCTTCCCGTTGGCTTGTCATCCCCATCTGCTATGTCTCGGCCAACCAAGGATGACGTCGAAAGACTGAGCCGCGGTAAGCCGACCCGAGCAAAGATAGGAAGCCATCAAATACCTCATAGGCTAAACCACAAGGAGCGTATCCTTTTTGAAGCGGCACAGCGTCAAGGTTTTTTAAAGGTTCCCGCGGCTGGCATTCGTCCGAATGTTCTTAATATTTATAGGTTGTGGTGTGATGCCGAGGGGAGGAAATTTGTCGTTATAGATAGCGGAAAATTATAAAGATTCGCATTGTGCAATATAATTGTATGCCAGCTCAAGTAAGTGCTGGCATCTGAAGCAGAAACGTGCTGCCGGCGCCAGGGGTGCTCTGCACGGAGAGCCAGCCCCGATGACGGCTGGCGATGGCCCGGGCAATGGCCAGGCCCAACCCCGTGCCGCCTGATTGGCGCGATCGACTGGCATCACTTCGATAGAAGCGCTCGAAGATGCGCTCCTGCTCGCAGGCAGCAATTCCTGGCCCTTGGTCGCTCACCGCGACACGCAGGTTTGATCCCTGCTGGTCTAGTTCGACGCGCACTACGCCACCGGCCGGGCTGTGGTGGATGGCGTTGCTGAGCAGGTTGGACAGCAGCCGAACCAGTTCACGCTTCTGGCCGCGCACCATCCGATCAGGATCAGGGACCTGCAGCTCCAGAGTCACCCCCCTGGCATGAGCTGTTTCATTGAAATCTTCCATAAGATCTTCCAGGCACTCGGCGAGCCGGCAAGACTCCTGCGTCTCTAGGCAGGCGGGTTGATCCAGGCTGGCTAGCAGCAGCAGATCGGCGATCAGCCGTTGCAACCGCTGGCCCTGGGCCAGCACCCGATTGAGGCTGGCCGTCACCGGCTGATTGGTCTGGGCCACAGCGCCGTGCTCGGCTTCCACCACCGCCAGCAGGTTGGCCAGCGGCGTACGCAGCTCGTGGGCCACATCGGAGCTGAACTGCTCCTGCCTGCGGTAAGCCTCAAGCAGAGGCGCCATGGCCAGGCCCGCCAGCCACCAGCTGGCGACGGCCATCGCCAGCATCGCCAGGAGAAAAACTGCATGCCCAAGCCACCACAACCGCGCAGCCTCCGCATCAAGATCCGCCAGGTTGCGGGAGATCTGCAGATAGCCCCAGTTGGGCTCCCCTGGACCATGGGAGTGGTGCAAGTGGATGATGTACGCGCCCCAGCGCCCCGTACTGCGATCCCCTGATAGCGACCAGCCCAGCGGCCCAGGCCTTGAGTCTTCCTGCAGAGCCCCGGGGGACCTGGCGATCAAGGTTCCGCTCTGATCGAGCACCCTCAACTGGAAGCGATCGGAGTCGCTGGCACTGATCGCGTGGCGCTGGATCAGATCGGCCGGGGGCCTGCACGGCTCACCGGCTAGGCAGAGCCCGGGCAGCACAGAGGCAAGGGAAGCAGAGGGCTGGGCATCGTGGGGCAGGGCGGGCTTGAGGCTGTCGTGCAGGGTGCCGGCAAGGGTCTCCAGCTCTCTTTTGACGGCTGCTTCTTGGCTTTGCTGCAGCAGCTGGCCCATGCAAAAACCAGCGCCGTAGAGAACAGTGCCCATCACCAACATCGATTGGCCGGCCAGCCGCAAGCGGGCACGCCACAGCAACTGCGGCACTGGAGAGCGGCGGTTACTCACGGCTGCAGTCCCGCCTGCGGATCAAACCGATATCCCTTGCTGGGCACCGTTTCGATCGGGGAGGCCAGGTCATAGCTCGCCAGCTTGCGCCGTAGCAGCCTCACCTGGGCTGCCACCACGTTGCTCACCGGGTCCTGATGCAGGTCCCACAATTGATTTCGCAGCCGCGATCCGGGAATGATCTGGCTGGGGTGTTCCAGGAAGTAGCCCATCAGCTGCTGCTCCTTGGCCGAAAGCTCCACGCTCACTTGCCCGCTTGGCGTGGTCACCAGCAGCTGTCCTGTGGAGTAGTCCAGGCAGTAGCCGCCCGCCTCCAGCAGCGGCTCCCGGTATGCGGGGTGGCGGCGCTGCAAAGCCCGGATCCGAGCCAGTAGCTCCTCCATCGCGAAGGGCTTGTTTAGGTAATCGTCGGCGCCGGCATCGAGTCCCTCCACCCGATCCGCCGTGTCGCTGCGTGCGGTGAGCAACAGCAACGGCAGGCCCAGTCCTGCGGCCCTGGCACGGCGGCAGAGCTCGAGGCCGCTCAGATCCGGCAGCATCCAATCGAAGATCGCCAGCTCGTATCGCGCCAGCTCACCGCTGAGCAGGGTCCAACCTTCCAGGCCGCCCGGGCAGTGATCCACCACATGGCCCTGGCGCTGCAGCACGGTCTGGATGGAGGAGGCCAGATCCGCCTCGTCTTCCACCAGCAGGATCCGCAATGGCATGGAATTTCACCTGGTTTTCATCCCGGTTGGGCCATCCTGAGCCCATCCGTTGCTTCTGTGGGTCTTGCCCGTACGAATCCTCCGACTTGCTGCCCGTGCCAGCCTCTCGGCTGCAGCCCTGCTGGCCATAGCCACAGCGGCTCCGGCGGCCCTGGCTCACGCCGGTCACGGCGATGAGTTCAAGCCCCAGGGGGATGCTCGCCAGGTGCGGCGCCAAGCCGAGAGTGATGGACTGCTGGGGGTTGTGACGGCCAGGCCCGCCCAGGGCTCCGACGGCCTCACGGTGCCCTCAACGGCGTTGGTGGATGCCAACGGCAAGCTCCTGCTGTTCGTGCAGATGGAGAAGACCTACGACCCTGTTTACGTTCAGACCGGCGCCAGCCAAGGAGACCGGATTGTGGTAACCGAGGGAATCGATCCCACCGATGATGTGGTGATCTCCGGCGCCCTTTCGCTATACGCCGAGTCGCTTAAAATCCAGCCGGCCGAGTCGGCAGCTGAAACCAAAAAACCAGCTGCTACTACTTTAGTTAAGCAGGAAGCAGCCTCCGGCCCGCCCGTGCCAGCCCTTGCAGCCGGTGGCGTTGTGGTGCTGGCCGCTGGGGCTATTTGGCTGAGCCGCCGCAAGCAGACGGATGCTTGAGCGGCTGCTCAACGCCACCCTGCGCTTTTCGATCGCCCGCCGCTGGGTGATCGTTGCCGCTGCGGTCGTCATCAGCCTCTGGGGTGTGCTGGCCGTGGCTCAGATGCCGCTGGATGTGTTCCCGCCGTTTGCCCCGCCCCAGGTGGATGTGCAGACCAGCGCCGACGGGCTCTCCCCGGAGGAGGTGGAGATGCGTGTCACCTTGCCGATCGAATCGGCCGTGAACGGTATCGCCGGGGTGGAGACGGTGCGCTCCTCCTCCAAGGCGGGTCTGTCGATGGTGCAGGTGGTGTTTAACCAAAACGCCGACATCTATCGCGCCCGTCAATCGGTGGCGGAGCGGGTGCAGCAGGTGAGCGCCCAGCTGCCGGCCAATGCCGCTGCTCCCGAACTCTCCCCGCTGGTTTCCCCACTCGGCACGATCCTGCAGGTGGCCTTCACACTGAAAGGCGATGGCGCCACTTCGCTGATGGATTTGCAGCAGCTGGTGCTGCGCTCCTACCGCCAATCGATCCTGGCGGTGCCGGGCGTGGCCCAGGTCACGATCTACGGCGGCGATGAACAGCAGTTTCAGGTGCTGCTGGATCCGCAGGAGCTGCAGGTGCAGAACGTTTCGCTGCAAGCGGTGATGGAGGGTGTGGGCGCCGCCATGGCCACCAGCCCCGGTGGCTTTCTGATCGGTGGGGGGCAGGAGCGGCTAATTCGCCCCCTGGCCCAGATCACCCAGGTGAGCGATCTGGCCGACACCGCGGTGCACAACGAGCAGGGGCAACCGGTGCTGCTCTCCACCCTGGCCGAGGTGAAGCGCGGCGCGGCGCTCAAGCGCGGTGACGCCAGCTTCAACGGCAAGCCGGCGCTGGTGCTGATGGTGACTAAGCAGCCCGATGTCGACACCCCCACGGTGACGGGAGCGGTGGAGCGGCGCTTGGGCGAACTCAACCGCACCCTGCCGGCGGATGTGCTGATCCAGACCACATTCCGCCAGAGCAACTTCATCGACAGCGCCATCCGCAATGTGAGCGAGTCGCTGCTGCAGGGGGTGGTGATCGTGTCGGTGGTGATCGTGCTGTTTTTGATGAACTGGCGCGCCGCCGTGATCAGCCTCAGCGCCATTCCGCTCTCGCTGCTGATCGGTCTGATGCTGATGAAGGCCCTGGGCCTCGGCATCAACACCATGACCCTTGGGGGGCTGGTGGTGGCGATCGGCTCAGTGGTTGACGACTCGATCGTGGATATGGAGAACTGCTACCGGGGCCTGCGCAGCAACCAGGCCAGCCGTACCCCTAAATCGCCGCTGAAGGTGGTGTTTGACACCTCGGTGGAGGTGCGCCAACCGGTGCTGTTTTCCACCGTGATCATCGCAGTGGTATTTGCGCCGATCTTCTCGCTCACCGGGGTGGAAGGGCGCATCTTTGCGCCCATGGGGTTGGCCTATTTGTTGTCGATCGGCGCCTCGACGCTGGTGGCGGTGACCCTTTCGCCGGCACTGTGCGCGATCCTGCTGGCCCCCGCCCAGCTGCCGGCAGAAAACACCTGGCTGGCGACTCAGGCCGAGCGGCTCTACCGCCCGATCCTCGATCAGGCGTTGAACTCACCCCGGCGGGTGCTGGCCATCGCCCTGGCCCTGGTGGTGGCCAGCGCCTTAGTGCTCCCGGCTCTCGGGCGGGTGTTCCTGCCGGAATTCCGCGAGAAATCACTGGTGAATTCCATGGTTCTCTACCCGGGGGTCTCATTGGACATGACCAACCGGGCTGGCCTGGCGCTCACCCGTTCGCTGCAGAACAACCCCCTCTTCGACTGGGTGCAGGTGCGCACGGGTCGGGCTCCCGGCGATGCCGATGGGGCTGGCGTGAACCTGGCCCACGTGGATGTGGAGCTGAGCGACCTGGCAATGGCTAATCGGCCCGCTGCTATTGCTGCGCTGCGTCAGGCCTTTTTGCGGCTGCCCGGGGTGGCCCCCAACATCGGCGGTTTCATCACCCACCGCATGGATGAGGTGCTCTCCGGGGTGCGCAGCGCAATTGCCATCAAGATCTACGGCACCGACCTGGGTGAGCTGCGCCGCATCGGCGAGGCCGTTGAAAATGCGATCAAGCCGGTCGCAGGAGTGGTGGATCTGCAGCTGGAGCCCCAGTTGCCCATCCCCCAGGTGCAGATCCACTACGACCGTCCGCTGGCGGCAGCCCTGGGTCTAACGGTGGAGGAGCTGTCCCAGGCGGTGGAGGTTGCTCTCAACGGCAAGGTGGTCGGCCACGTGGTGGAAGCCGGGGTGCGCAGCGATGTGCTGGTGCAGCTCAAGGAGGACTCCCGCCAGAACCTCGATGCGATTCGCTCGGTGCCAGTGGCATTCAGCAATGGCATGACTGTGCCATTGGGGAGCGTCGCCTGGATCGATGAAGGGCTGGGCGCCAATGTGGTCAATCGGGAAGACGTATCCCGCTTGATCGTGGTGTCTAGCAACGTCAGCGGCAGGGCTCTCGGCAGCGTGGTGAAGGATATCCAGGGCGCCATCTCCCGCCAGGTGCGCCTACCCCAGGGTTACAGGATCCTGTACGGCGGCCAGTTCGAATCGGAGGAGCGGGCCACCGCCAATTTGCTCTTGTACAGCCTGGTGGCTGCCGTTTTGATCAGCTTGCTGATGGTGGCCTCCGTCAAATCGGTGCCGGCCACCGTAGCGATCATGCTCAACCTGCCCCTAGCTCTAATCGGCGGTGTGGCGGCGGTGTTGCTTACAGGTGGAGTGCTTTCGATCGCCTCGCTGATTGGCTTTATCACCCTGTTTGGCATTGCCGTGCGCAACGGCCTGCTGCTGGTCGACAACTACAACCGGCGTCATTCCGCTGGCCAGCCGCTAGGGGAGGTGATCCGGGAAGGCAGCCTCGAGCGCCTAAACGCGATTTTGATGACGGCGCTCTCTTCCGCGCTGGGTGCCTTACCTCTGGCATTGGCCTTTGGTGCCGGCAACGAAATCCTGCAGCCCCTGGCGGTGGTGGTGCTCGGCGGCCTGATCACCTCCACCGCATTGACGCTGCTGGTGATTCCGGCGCTCTATGCCCGCTTTGGCCACTGGCTATTGCCCCCCGCCAGTGCCCCGTCTCCTGCTCTCGTTCCGTTCCAGCCATGAAAATACTTGTGCCCTTGGCGATCGCCGCCTCGCTGCTGCTGGGGATCGGCTTGGGTCGCTACAGCGGCCGGGAGGCCGCCTCTCCCTCAGAGGCGGCATCAGAGCGGCTCACACCAAACGGCAGCATCGCGCTTAGCGAGGAACAACTTGGGCGTTTTGGCCTCAGCATTGTTCGACCTGAGCTGAGCACGGGCACGGAACGCCCGATCTCCGGCTTTGTGGAAGCGGCTGTTGGTTCACGCTCAAGCGTGGGCATGCCTGTGGCGGGCCGCGTTGTGCGCCTGTTGGTGGCACCAGGCGCCGCCGTTCAGGCGGGTGAGCCGATCGCCGAAGTGCAAAGCGCCGATGCTGCTGTGGTGCGAGCCGATGCGGAAGCGGCCCAGGCCACGGCCCAATCGCTTGCTTACCAATACCGGCTGGCCCTGCCGATGGCACGCCAAGGTGCCCTCTCGGCCCAGGAGCTGGAGAGCGGGCGCATCGCCAGCGTCACGGCAGCAGTCCATGCCCGGGCAGCGACTGCCAAGGTCTCGGCGATGGGAGACCCCGATCGGATCGGACGTCTGCTGATCCGTAGCCCCATCAGCGGCCAGGTCGTTGCTGTCAAGACATCACCTGGGGAGGTGCTCCAACTAGGGGAAGAGGTGGCGCAGATCAGTGATGCGCGGGGCAGCGAACTGCGCTTCCTGGTCTCCCCGGTGCTGGCCGCCAACCTGGCGAGCGGTCAGCTGCTGCGGGTCAAAGCGGGAGCACGGGATCTGCGCGCCCGCGTTCTAGCCGTGGCTCCCGACAGTGGCTCCGCAAATCGAGTCACCTTGGTGCGCGCCCAGACGGTGGATGAGCCGCTGCCGCCCACGGGCACAGCGGTGACGGCCTTCATCCAGGTGCCGTCCTCGCAGCAGCGGTACTCGCTGCCGGCCGCTGCCATTGCACTGGTCAATGGCTCAGCGGTGGTGTTCCGGTATCAGCGGGGCGCCGTGCAGGCCGTGCCGGTGGTGGTGGGCCAAAAGTCAGCCAACCGCGCCGAGATCGTGCAAGGGGTGCGCAGCGGCGATCGGCTGCTGAGCGGCAACACAACCAAGCTGCACGAGGCCCTGATTGGCAAATAGGGAGCTGGCCGATGGCCTGTGGTCGCTCAAAAGTTGGGGCATGGCCCTATCTCTTCGCTCAACCCATCAAGCCAATCAGATAAGGCAATCAGATCATTTGCTCGGGCTGCACCCAGCGATCAAATTCTTCAGCGCTGATCTCGCCGAGCACCAGGGCGGCTTCACGCAGGCTGAGCTGGTGGTTGTGGGCGTGCTTGGCGATGGCGCAGGCCCGGTCGTAGCCGATCGCCGGGGTGAGGGCCGTGACCAGCATCAGGCTTTGATCTAGCAGGGTTTCGATGCGGCTTTCATTGGCCCTGAGCCCCTCGATGCAATGCCTGCAGAAGCTGGTGCAGCCGCCAGCGAGCAGCTCGATGCTTTCGAGCACGTTGTGGGCGATCACTGGCTTGAACACATTGAGCTCGAAGTTGCCCTGGCTGGCGGCCAGCTGCACGGCGGTGTTGTTGCCCATCACCTGCACGGCCACCATGGTCAGGCTCTCGGCCTGGGTGGGATTCACCTTGCCCGGCATGATCGAGCTGCCCGGTTCGTTTTCCGGAATCACCAGCTCGCCCAGGCCGCAGCGGGGGCCACTGGCCAGCCAGCGGATGTCGTTGGCGATTTTCATCAGGCTGCCGGCCAGCACCGTGAGGGCGCCGTGGGCTGCGGCCAGGGGTTCATGGCCGGCCAGGGCCTGAAATTTGTTGGGCGCGCTTGTGAAGGGCAGACCTAGGCGTTCGGCCAGCCGCGCAGACACCGCCTCACCGAAACCCGCCGGGGCGTTGAGCCCGGTCCCTACCGCCGTGCCGCCAATGGCCAGCTGGCGCACCTGGGGCAGGCTGGCGCGGATGGTTTCCAGGGCTAGATCCAGCTGGGCCCCGTAGCCGCCGAATTCCTGGCCCAGGCTCAGGGGCACCGCATCCTGCAGGTGGGTGCGGCCGATCTTGATGATCGTGGCAAAGGCCTCGGCCTTTACCGCCAGGGCGGCGCGCAGCGCCTCCACGGCGGGCAGCAGAGTGCGCTCCAGCTCAATTGCCACAGCCACATGCAGGGCGGCAGGGAAGGTGTCGTTGCTGGATTGGCTGAGGTTCACATGGTCGTTTGGGTGCACCGGGCTCTTGCTGCCCAGCACCCCACCGGAGGCTTCGATCGCCCGGTTGGCGATCACCTCGTTGACGTTCATGTTGGTTTGGGTGCCGGAGCCCGTCTGCCACACCTTGAGCGGGAATTCAGCGTCGAGGCGGCCTGAGGCCACCTCCTCGGCAGCCGCCACGATCAAGGCGGCCAGCTCGGGGCTGAGCTTGCCCTTGGCCATATTCACCTCGGCGCAGGCTGCCTTGAGCGCTCCGAAGGCGTGCAGCACCGCCAGGGGCATGGCCTGGCCGAAGGGGAAATATTCGATTGAGCGCTGGGTCTGGGCGCCCCAGTAGTGCTGCTCTGGCACCTCGATGGCGCCCATGCTGTCGCTTTCAAGGCGGCCCATCAGCGGCTCACCACCTCGGAATTGAGTTCGTTGAAGCTCTCGGTGGTGCTGGTGGTGCCCCCCTCGGGCAGGGGGATGCCGGTGGCCTGGCTGACGGCGGCATTAATTGCATCGACGCTCACGGCGCCCTGCTCATCGAAAACCAGCTTCCCCTCGCTGTTGAACACCACCACCTGGGGAATAAGGCCTGACCAGTAGTGGGCCGGATCGCTGGGGCCGGTGTCGGCCCGGTTTTGGAGCGGATCGGTAACCAACGGAATCAGCTCGATGTTGTTAAGCCACACCCGCTGCAGCTCCGAGACCACCGCCGAGAATTGCTTGCTGGCGGCGTCATCGTCGAGGTAGTAGACGACGACTGCGGTGCGGTGGTCGGCCAGGGCCTGGGCGAGGCTGCTGCGGGGCGGCACCAGGGAGCCATTGCCGGCGTAGAGGGCGTAGATGTTGCCGTCGTAGCTGTTGTTGGTGAGCGAGGCCTGGGCTGGGCGGCTACCTAGGCCCACCAGGCCCGCCGCCAGCAGCAGCCCCAGGGCGGAACTGAGCAGGAGTCGCAGGATGTGCTCAAGGGTTGAGGCCCGTGCCCCGATCCCCTGTTGCCCGTTCTTATTTCGCCCCATGCCGGCTTGCAAGCTCGATTAAAGCCATTGTGGCGGGGCGTCAGCTGCGGCCTACCCCTTTGGCGATGCCCCGGCCCATCCCCTGTGCAATACCCCGGCCCACCAGGCCAATGGCCCGGCCCAGCACCCTGGTGAGCAGCACCACCACCAGATCGCCGAGGCCTCGCAGCAGGCCCTGCACCTGGGGCGCCAGGGCATCGCGGCTTTCCAGCGCCAGGGTCACCAGTTGCTGCAGCCAGCCCAGTTGGCGCAGTTCAGCGTCGCGGGGTTCGGTGAGCTCCTGGCAGCGGATGGCGCCATCGCGCAGGCAGTAGAGCCGGCGGCGGCTTTCGTAGAGGCTGATTGGCCGCTCCACCCAGCTGCTCCAACGCAGTTGGGCGTTGAGCTGGTTGCGCAGCCGCTCCAGGTTGCGGGTGGCGAGCAGCTCGGGCTGGAGCAGGTAGCGACGCAACTCGGGCCAGCCGGCGCAGCTGGCCAGTAGCTCGGCGCTGACCAGTTCGGCGCTGCGCACCAGCCAGTTGCTCACTAGTAGTTCGAGATAGAGCACGGCCCGCGGTTCGTCGGCGGCCAGCAGCTGGCCATCCACCAGCAGGGGCTGGGCCCGCACCAGGGAGGCCAGCATCGGCTGGGCCTCGGGCAGCTCCGGATCGCGGCCGGTCAGATCGCTGCTGCGAAGCAGGCTGTCGGCCACCGGTAGCAGGCTGCCTTCGCAGGGCAGCTGAACGTAGGAATTCACCAGGCTGCGCATGGCCTGCTGGCGCAGCTCGGGCTGCCACTGCTCCCAGCGCTCCTGCAGGGGAGCGGGGTCTGCAAGTAGCCGCTGGCGCAGGCTGTCTAGTTGGCATAGCAGGGCCAGCAGCAGGTCGCGCCGCCGCTCGGGGCTGAGGCCCTCCAAGGCCAGCAGCTGGCCGCTTTGGTTGCTGAGCTCGGCACCACTGCCGGCCTCGAGCCGCTGACGAATGGCGCGCCAGATGCCATCGGCACTGCGCTGCTGCAGGGTGATCGCCAGCACGGGCTGCGGGTTGCTGGGGCAGGGATCGGGCGCGCCCCAGGCCACACTCAGCGGCCCCCAAAGCAGCAGCAGCAGCTCGCGGGCTGCCGAGAGTTCGCGCAGGCGGCCCTGCAGCACCAGCAGCTGCACCAGGTTGGTGGGCGGCGGGGTCAGCAGGCGATTGATGGCAGCTAGGTCTGCGTCGATCTGCTGCAGGCCGCTGATCAGCAGCCACTGGCCCAGGCCCAGGGCGGGGCTGGCGGCTGGGCGGGGAGAGGCGCTGCCTGCCGCCGCTGCCAGCATGCGCCCGCCCGCCAGCAGGGTGTCGAGGGCCGCCAGAAACTCCTGGGGTTCGGGCGATTCGAGGATTCCAGCCGCCGGCAGTTGCAGCAGGGCATCACCGCCCAGGCCATGGGCCGCCGGCAGCAGTAGCAGCAGAGGAGCAGGCTGCCAGCGCTCCTGCAGGCGCAGCAATTCTTCTGCCAGGCGCCCGCCCTGGAGGTCGCCGCTGCTGGCTTGCCAGATCACCAGTTTGGGCAGCCCTTGCAGCTGCTCTGGCCGCTCAGCGACGCTGTAGAGCCCCGCCTGAGCCGTGAGCAGGCGGGTGAGGCCAT
>ERZ887851.1914-NODE-1914-length-17075-cov-5.361340_pt1 | contig 17075 bp, 16 predicted proteins | sample MGYA00521100_ERZ887851 | MGnify/ENA primary metagenome ERZ887851 (study PRJEB32303, sample SAMEA104408602) | aquatic metagenome | biome: Brackish water; feature: Pelagic; material: water | place: Baltic Sea | collected 2014-06-06T16:11:00 | depth 11,444 m ...
CGGTGAAGAAAGCCGCGCCGGTGAAGAAAGCCGCGCCGGTGAAGAAAGCCGCGCCGGTGAAGAAAGCCGCGCCAGCTAAGAAAGCCGCGCCAGCTAAGAAAGCCGCGCCCACTCGTCGCTCCCTCGCGGTACGCAAAGACGAGGCACCGTGGACTCCGGCCGAGATCGCCGATGTCGGCAATCAACTGCGCGGCGAGGTGGCTGCACTCAACGCCAAGATTGCCGCCACCGAGGCCAATATCGCAGATCTCGTCGCCGATTCAGGCGATGGGGCCGGCGACGATCAGGCCGATGCGGGCACCAAAACTTTTGAACGCGAACACGAAATGTCCATCGTCACCAGCGCGCGCGAGGTACTGCTGCAGGTAAATCATGCCCTTGGCCGTATCAATGACGGCTCCTATGGTGTGTGCGAGACCTGCGGCAAACCTATCGGCAAGGGACGCCTGCAAGCCTTCCCTCGAGCCACGATGTGTGTTGCCTGCAAAGAAACCCAGGAACGCCGATACCGGTAGCCAGGTGCAGACCCCGTAGCCTGGGCAGGTGACTGAAGACCCGGCAGCTGAGGTGGCTGAAACTGCCGTCGGATCCCGTCGCCTGCTTTGGATCGTTCTGGCGGTGGCCGGGGCTGTGGTGGTCCTTGACCAAATCACGAAGGCAATGGCCGTCGCGTGGCTGATGGGGCAACCACCGGTAGAAATAGTCGGTTCTTGGTTGCGGCTGGTCTACGCCGAAAACACTGGCGCTGCGTTCGGTATTGGCACGGGGTTTACCTGGATTTTCACCGCGATCGCCGTTGTCGTGTCCGTGGTCATCATTCGCACGTCGCGGCATTTGGGCAGTGTGGCGTGGGCGATCGCCCTAGGTGGTCTCCTCGGTGGGGCACTTGGCAACTTAATTGACCGACTCGTCCGAGATCCGGGCATTGGTCAGGGGTACGTAGTTGATTTCATCGCCCTACCTAATTTCCCCATTTTTAACGTCGCCGACATGTCCATCACCTGTTCTGCCGTCCTGATGATTCTACTGACGCTGCGCGGCGTGGAGTTTTCTGGTGGACGACGTGGGTGAGGACCGATCACTGTCGATTCCGGCGGGACTAGCCGGTGAACGGATTGATGTCGCTCTCGCCCGCCTGCTCGGACTTTCGCGTACTAAGGCGGCTGATCTTGTTGCTACGGGTGCAGTGGCTCTTGATGGCAAGCACGCGAACAAGGGGGACCGGGTCGATGAGGGGCAGTGGCTAGAACTGCACCTACCTGACCCCAAGCCTTCGCAGTTGACCGCACCTCAGCCCGTTGATGGGCTGGTGATCATGTACGAAGACGACGATGTCGTCGTCGTGGACAAGCCCGCAGGAGTGGCGGCGCACCCCAGCCCCGGCTGGGAGGGCTTGACCGTCATCGGTGGTCTCATGGCGACCGGCCATCAGGTGGCGACCGCAGGTGCGGCAGAACGACAGGGAATTGTCCACCGCCTTGATGTGGGTACCACTGGTTTGATGGCGGTCGCGAAAACGAATCGTGCGTACACCGAACTGAAAGCGCAGTTCAAACAGCGCACCGTAGACAAGGTGTATCGAGCCCTCGTGCAGGGTCACCCTGATCCTTTGAGAGGCACTATCGATGCTCCCATCGGGCGCCATCCCAAGCAGGACTGGCGCATGGCGGTGGTCACAAACGGGCGCCCCAGCATTACCCACTACGACACGGAGGAGGCCTTCGCTCACGCCAGCTACCTGCGGATTCAACTTGAAACCGGTCGAACGCACCAAATCCGAGTTCACATGACCGCCATGCGCCACCCCTGCGTGGGAGATGTGACCTATGGGGCAGATCCCACCCTGTCCGCCCGTCTCGGACTCACCCGCCAAGGCCTCCATGCTGCGGAACTCAGCTTTGATCATCCGGTATCGGGGGATCGCGTGCACCTGTTGAGCCAAGACCCGCCAGACCTAGCAGCAGCACTATGCCTTCTTCGCGGCGACTAGAGTGGGGCGGGTGAGTAATTCGGATTTCGTGCACCTGCACGTGCACACCGAGTACTCGATGCTGGACGGGGCCAGCCGACTCCCCGACCTCATGGCCGAGGCCGCGCGCCAGGGTATGCCCGCGATCGCCATGACCGATCACGGAAACGTGTTCGGCGCTTATGACTTCTACAAGGCGGCTAACGCTGTCGGGGTAAAGCCGATCATTGGATTAGAAGGATACTTCGCACCCCAGGGCCGATTCGAACGCAGCCGTTTCGACTTCGGTGGGGGTTTTGATGAGGGCAGCCAGGAAGACCCATCGGCGGGTCGCGGGACGCAGAACTACACGCACATGACCCTGCTGGCTGAAAGCACACCGGGTCTGCACAATCTGTTTCGCATCAGTTCACTGGCCAGCCTTGAGGGGTACTACCACAAACCTCGATTTGATCGCGAAATTTTGTCCACCTACGGCAAGGGCATCATCGGCACCACCGGGTGCCCCAGTGGTGAGGTCAACCGATGGCTGCAGGCCGGCCAATTCGAAAAAGCGCTCGCAACGGCCGCCGACATGCGCGACATCCTCGGCCCCGACAACTATTTTTGCGAGTTGATGGACCACGGCCTCGCCATCGAGCGTCGTTTCCGCGACGACCTGCTCCGCATCGCCAGGCAGTTGAAGCTTCCCCTCCTGGCCACCAACGACCTGCACTACGTCAGTGCCGACGACGCGGCGACCCACGACGTATTGCTGTGTATCGGTACGCGCACGACCATGGATGATCCCAAGCGTTTTCGGTTCGATGCTCGAGACTTTTACCTGAAGTCATCCGCGGAAATGCGCGACGTGTGGCGAGAACTGCCGGAGGCCTGCGATAACACGCTGCTCATCGCGGAGCGTTGCGAGGTGTCATTCAACGAGGGTGCAAACCTGATGCCCCAGTTTAGTGTTCCTGACGGTCACACCGAAGAATCGTGGCTGGTGGCCGAGGTAGAGCATGGACTCCACCACCGTTTTGGTACGGCCATCCCCGATGCTGTGCGCACTCAGGCTGAATACGAACTGCGCGTTATCTCCGACATGGGATTCCCCGGTTACTTTCTTGTCGTGGCAGACCTGGTCCGCCACGCTAAAGAAAGCGGTATTCGCGTGGGTCCTGGGCGAGGTTCTGCTGCGGGGTCGATGGTTGCCTACGTCTTGGGCATCACCGACCTCGACCCACTCGTGCATGGACTCCTCTTTGAACGGTTCCTCAATCCCGAACGCATCTCCATGCCTGATATTGATATCGACTTCGATGAGCGTCGTCGCGGCGACATGATTCGTTACGCAACGCAAAAGTACGGTGAAGAACGTGTCGCGCAGATCGTGACCTTTGGATCAATCAAGGCAAAGGCAGCGGTAAAGGACGCCGCTCGAGTTCTTGGGTACCCTTATGCCGTTGGCGATCGGATTACGAAAGCGATGCCACCGGCGGTCATGGGCAAAGACATTCCGCTGTCAGGTGTTTTCGACACCACGCACAGTCGCTACAGCGAAGCGAATGAATTTCGATCTCTGTACGAGGCTGACCCAGACGTCCGCCGAGTAGTCGACACAGCGCGCGGGCTCGAAGGGCTTAAGCGTCAACCGGGCGTGCACGCGGCTGGGGTGATCCTGTGCCGTGAACCATTGATGGATGTTATTCCGGTGTGGCGTCGCGACCAGGACGGTGCCGTCATTACCCAGTTCGACATGAATGCCTGCGAATCACTCGGGCTGTTGAAGATGGACTTTCTAGGATTGCGCAACCTCACGGTCCTAGACGACTGCTTGGCCAGCATCAACATGCACCGATCTGACGAGATTGTCCTAGAAGAGCTGACCCTGGACGATCGCCCCACCTATGACCTGCTGGGGCGCGGTGAGACTTTGGGTGTTTTCCAACTAGATGGCGGCCCGATGCGCTCCCTGCTTCGATCAATGCAGCCGGATAATTTCGAAGATATCTCCGCTGTCCTGGCCCTTTATCGACCCGGACCGATGGGCGCGAATGCACACAACGATTACGCAGACCGCAAAAACAATCGCAAGCCGGTCGTTCCGATCCATCCGGAATTGGCGGAACCGCTGGCGGACATCCTCGGGGATACCTACGGATTGATCGTGTACCAAGAACAGGTTATGGCGATCGCTCAGAAGCTCGCCGGTTATTCCCTGGGCAAAGCTGATCTGTTACGTCGCGCGATGGGAAAGAAGAAGAAAGAAATCCTTGAGCAGGAATTCGTTCCCTTCGCTGATGGGATGCGGGCCAACGGTTTTGGTGAGGCAGCGATTTCTAAGCTGTGGGAAATCCTTGTTCCCTTCTCTGACTATGCCTTCAATAAGGCCCACACTGCCGGCTACGGCCTGGTGTCATATTGGACCGCATTCCTGAAGGCGAACTTTACTGCTGAATACATGGCGGCGCTATTGACCAGTGTGCAAGATGACAAAGACAAGATGGCGATTTATCTGAATGAGTGTCGACGCATGGGCATCAAAGTGCTGCCACCTGACGTTAACGAATCAGATAAGAACTTCACGCCCCGCGGGGGTGATATCAGATTCGGCCTGACCGCGGTGCGCAATGTGGGCGAGGCCGTCGTTGATTCCCTCATTGCCACCCGCATCAGCAAGGGCCGCTACACCGATTTCGCCGACTTCGTCGACAAGGTTGAGATTTCTGTGTGCAATAAGCGGCTGGTTGAGAGCCTGATTAAAGCTGGTGCATTCGACAGTCTCGGTCATGCACGTCGCGGTTTGGCTACCGTCCACGAACAGATGATTGATGCGGCTACCGATCTGAAGCGAGCTGAAGCCGTGGGTCAATTTGATCTTTTTGGCGGTGTTGGCGCGGAGTCGGCCGAGTCTGGCCTCACCTTGAACCCCCAGGTTCCGCTTACCGAATGGGATAAAGCCACACTCTTGGCGTTTGAAAGACAAATGCTGGGGCTTTATGTTTCCGATCACCCCCTCTACGGACTCGAGCAGGTTCTCGCCGCTGGAACCGACTGCTCGATCGCACGGCTCGGTGGCGAGGAACGCTCTGACGGGCAGGTAATCACGATTGGGGGATTGGTTACCGGTATCCAGCGCAAGACCACAAAGCAGGGTTCAATGTGGGCCATTGTCACCCTGGAGGATCTTGAAGGCGCGATTGAGGTGATGGTTTTCCCGCAGTCCTATCAGGGCGCGGCCACCTTGATTGCTGAGGACACGGTGCTGTTTGTGCGCGGTCGTATTGATCGTCCCGACGAGGACTCACCCCGGCTCGTTGCCATGGAGATAACCGCCCCCGATTTGTCTGAAGCCTCGGTAGGCCCGGTTCGACTCACCATGGCCGCCTCACGATGTACCCCACCCATCGTGGAGCGGCTCAAGGCAGTGCTGGCTGAGCATCCCGGCGTTACCGAGGTTCACCTCAATTTGTCTTCCGAGGGCCGGACAACCGTCATGCGGTTGGACGATCGGCTTCGGGTCACGCCCTCACCGGCCCTGTACGGCGATCTGAAGGCCCTATTGGGAGCAGCATGTTTGGCCTAACCCGGCTCGATGTATGGGTCAGCGTGCTGGCTACCGCTGCACTCGGGGCAGGGCTTGGAGTTGCATGGTGGTGGTGGGCACCCCGGGTGGTCCTTGATGTTTTCGGTGACCAAGCCTTTCCCGCAGATTTTCAGCCCGGGGGGTACATGACCGATGAAGGTCTTGCGGCACTGCTGTGTATTGCCGGTGGCGTCATCGTCACAATCGCATTTATCGCACTGACGCGCCGTCGAGGAGTTCTTGTGACAGCACCCGGTGTTGTGGCGTGGGTGACCCTCGTCGGGCTTATCGGCGCCGGCGCCATGTGGTTTGTTGGCACCCGGCTTGGCGCCGTAGATCTGCCCGCTGAGATCGCACAGGTTGGCGATGGGGGCCAGGTCATTACGGGTTTGATGTTGCGGATGCCCGGAATTGTTGTGCTGTGGCCATTGACCAGTGTTGTACTACTGGCGTTGGGAAGTGTGATCGTGTGGATCCGAGATGGTGGCAAGATTCCCGAAAACTCCGCTCGTTAGTTTTTGCAGGTCAGAGGGTTTGATTTGAAGCTCTAGGCCACGTCTACCCGCAGATATGAAGATGGTGTCCCAGTTGTTGACGGAGTCATCCAAATAGGTTGGTAGGGCTCGCTTTTGTCCGAGCACGCTAACGCCGCCGAGGACGTAGCCGGTGATCCGCGCAACATCGCGGGGGGCCATCATTGCCGCGCGCTTACCTCCGTGGGCCAGAGCAACGCACTTCAGTGCTGCCTGCGCAGTGACCGGTACAACCACGCAGACAGGTTGCGTATCCACTTCAAGCACCAATGTCTTAAAAACCTGGCTGGGCTCAACGCCGAGGGCAAGTGCTGCCTCAGCCCCATAGTTTTGCGCGCGAGGGTCATGTTCGAATGTGTGGGTTTGATAGTCAACTCCGGCTTGCTCGCAGATGCGTAGAGCCGGTGTGCCACGGGAATGCGACCGATTCACAGGGGAATTCTAATTCAGAGGGGAATTCTAATTGGGTGAAGGTGTCGCGGTGCGAAGGTCGACCGCCGGTAGTGAGGGCAGCGCGGACATGATGGCGATTTCTTGGCGCAGCCGACGCAGCTCACTTCGCAATCGTTGAGCATCATCGGGGATCTCCAAGAATTCTTGCTTGTCCAACACCTCAGCCACAATCGCGGCGGCGACAAGATAGGACAGAACGCCAGGATCCTCGGGTAAATCATCGGCAAAGTCGGTTGCGTCTGGATCCTCTTCTCCGGATAGCGCGCCTCGATAAACCGCGAACGTGCGCCGCACCTGTGCGGCCACTATTTCAGCAGCCTCGCCGGGGTGTTCGAGGACAATCGACGTGCGCGCCTGCAGGTAGGGCAGGTCGGTAATGACCTGTTCAATCGCGACGCGATCGGTGCCTACGGCGACGATGTCGTAGCGGCCGTCATCGTGCGGGTCCACCTCGCGCACGGACGCCACCGTGCCCACGGAGTGGAAGGCGTCCACTCCATTGACGCCAACGTCGTGGCCCTCTCTGATTGCGACAACCACGAACTCGCGTTCCTCTTCGTCTTTGGCGAGCAGGTCTTGGACCAGGCGACGGTACCGGGGCTCGAATATGTGTAGTGGCATGACCAGGCCGGGCACGAGAACAGACCCCAGCGGGAAAACAGGGAGAACTCGGCTACTTGCTGTCTCACTGTCAGGCACAACAGCAGGTTAGACCTACACTGGATATCATGCTGCGTCACATCGATCTGCGCGGAAGTACCGAAGACCCACGTTCAATTCTTCCCCGGGCGGCGATGGATGTAGAACAAGCCTCAGCGGCAGTGGCGCCGGTGATTGCCGATGTCAAGGCGCGTGGCGCGGTTGCTGTTGCCGAGTGGACCGAACGCTTCGATGGGGCCAGGGCAGCTTCATTGCGTGTGCCCACCGAGGCCATAGAACGCGCGGTGGCTGAGCTTGATCCCAAGGTGAGACTCGCGTTGGAGGAGACGATCCGGCGCGTACGCATGGTTCACATCGATCAGCGCCGTGTTGACATGACCACGGTTGTCGTGCCGGGGGGCACCGTCACCGAGCGCTGGTTGCCCATGGCACGGGTCGGGCTCTATGTGCCTGGGGGAAGGGCGGTGTACCCGAGCAGCGTGATTATGAATGTGGTTCCCGCCCAGATTGCCGGTGTGGCGTCGCTCTGCGTGGTTTCCCCGCCCCAGCGCGATTGCGGCAACCTTCCCCACCCTACGATTCTGGCCGCCTGCGGCCTTCTGGGTATCGATGAGGTCTACTCCGTTGGCGGTGCTCAGGCGGTAGCTATGTTGGCCTACGGCACCGATTTGGATAGTTCCGATGATCCAGGCAGCCCCACCGGGCAAGGGCGCAGATGTGATCCGGTCGACATGGTTACCGGTCCGGGAAACATCTGGGTAACCGCTGCCAAACGCATGCTCAAGGGTGTCATCGCCATCGATAGCGAAGCGGGACCTACTGAGGTAGCCATCCTGGCTGATGACAGCGCTGATCCGGCGTTCGTGGCCGCCGATCTCATTAGTCAAGCCGAGCACGACGTCGTAGCCGCCGCGGTGCTTGTCACGACGTCGGCCGAGCTTGCCGCCGCCGTCCAGGAGCAGGTTCGTAGCCAGGTAGCCCGAACTAAACATGTCGAGCGGATTACCGAAGCACTATCGGGCAGCCAAAGTGGAATTGTGCTCGTTGATGATCTAGATGCAGGGCTGGCGCTGATTGATGCCTACGCTGCTGAGCACCTAGAGATTCATACCCGCGATTCCCGCGAAGTGGCCATGCGGGTGCGTAATGCCGGTGCCATTTTTGTCGGGGGATACGCACCGGTTTCTCTCGGTGACTACTGTGCCGGCTCCAACCACGTGCTCCCCACCGGGGGCAGCGCAACACATTCCTCCGGCTTATCTGTTCAAACTTTTCTGCGCGGCATTCATATCGTTGACTACGACGAGCATGCATTAGCCGATGTTGCTGAACACGTGGTCACTCTTGCCCACGCCGAAGACCTTCCCGGCCATGCTGAGGCGATCACTATCCGGCGAGCACGCAGTGGTCACAACTGATTCTGAGTCCCGAGCATGGCCGCCGGTTCGCCACGACCTGCAGGGGCAGCACGCCTATGGTGCACCGCAGATTGACGTACCCATCTGCCTCAATACCAACGAGAATCCCTTTGGGCCCTCCGTTGAATTAGCGGCGGATATGGGTGCTGCCATTACTGCTGAAGCTGGCGCGCTCAACCGCTATCCCGACCGAGATGCGATCAGTTTGCGGATAGCGATTTCAGGCTATCTGCGCGATGAGTCAGCGGCTGAGGTGACGGCGAACGGGGTGTGGCCTGCTAATGGCTCCAATGAGGTGATGGCCCAACTGTTCAGCACCTTCGGTGGCCCCGAACGTCTCGTCCTCACCTTTGCCCCGACGTACTCAATGTATGAGCAGTACGCCCGTGATTCACACACGGGTTTTGTTGTGGTGCCCAGACAACCTGACTTCACCGTCACCTTCGACACCATCATGAAAGCGATCGAAGAGCACTCGCCGGACCTTGTGGTCTTGACGTCACCCAATAATCCAACTGGGACGGCACTACCCATCGACGTCGTTGATCGGGTGTGTGCTTCCTTTGTCGGACTTGTGATTGTCGATGAGGCATACGCAGAGTTTCGCCGAGTTGGCACTCCGAGCGCGCTGCAATTATTGGCAACACACCCCAACTTGATCGTTACGCGCACGATGAGCAAGGCATTCGCTTTCGCTGGCGGCCGCCTTGGCTATGCCATTGCAGACCCAGCAATTATTGATGCAGTGCAACTGGTTCGACTGCCCTATCATCTGTCGAGGACGAGCCAGGTGTTGGCCGAAGTCGCCCTTGCTCACCGTGCGGAACTGCTCGGTCAGGTAGATGTCCTTCGTAGTGAGAGAGACCACCTCGTGCTGTGGCTCCGTGAAAGCGGATTCACCGCCGTGGACTCAGATGCGAACTTTATTCTGTTTGGTAAATTCCCAGATGCCCACGCGGTGTGGAAGCGACTGCTTGCCCAGGGGGTATTGATCCGAGAGGTGGCACTCGACGGCTGGTTGCGAGTCAGTATCGGGACGCCGTCTGAAAATGAGGCGTTTCGTCAGGCGCTGCTGAAAGCCACCGTGTGATCGGGCAAGATCAGGGAACAGAAATGGCACCCGTTATCGATGAAGGGATCAGTTAATGACTCGCACCGGACGCGTGGATCGCTCTACGAAAGAGAGCAGCGTGAGCGTTTCGATCGATCTCGATGGCACCGGTCAGACCGAGGTTTCGACCGGTGTGCCCTTCTTCGACCACATGCTGGCTCAACTGGGTAAGCACGGCGGATTCGACCTCACCGTAAAAACTGTGGGTGATCTTGAAGTCGATGCCCATCACACGGTTGAGGACACCACACTCGCGCTGGGCACAGCGTTCCGGGAAGCCCTAGGCGATGCCGCCGGTACGCGTCGATACGGCGATGCGCTGGTACCGCTGGACGAAACCCTGTCCCAATGTGCTGTTGACCTATCCGGTCGGCCCTACCTGGTGCATGAAGAACCTGAGATCGTTGAACTCATTGGCTCCTACGACACAACGCTGACGCGCCACATTTTCGAATCCTTCGTGGCCACAGCGCAGATAACCCTGCACATTCGGGTGATTAGCGGTCGTAATGCCCACCATGTGGTGGAGGCCCAATTTAAGTCCTTCGCTCGTGCGCTGCGCGATGCTGTGGCCCTTGACTCGCGGGTCCATGGTGTTCCCTCCACCAAGGGCACCCTGTCATCGCAAGACTCTGTGTGAGCCAGAAATGAGTTGGCTGCCTGTCCTGCTATTAAGCCTTGGCGCTTTCCTCGCGGGTGGTGCGTATTCAATGTATTCCCAGGGTAAACGACCCGCAATGATCATCATGATTGTGCTGTCGGTGATGGCCATCGCCGGTGGCGGGTTGTATGCCTGGAATCCCCAGTGAGATCACCTCGTGTCGTGGTGTTGGACTACGGCTCCGGGAATGTGCTCTCGGCCAGCCGCGCATTGACGCGTGTGGGCGGTGAGGTCACCGTGACCTCCGACATTGACGTGGCGTTGGCAGCCGATGGACTCGTGGTGCCCGGAGTCGGTGCTTTTGCGGCATGCATGCAGGGCTTGGAAAGTGTTTCGGCGCCGCGCATGATCGACCGACGGTTGGCCGGCGGACAGGCTGTGCTGGGGATCTGTGTGGGGATGCAGGTGCTTTTCGACCGTGGCGTTGAGCACGGGATCACCACAGCTGGGCTCGGGCACTGGCCGGGTGACGTCGTCGGGCTGCCGGCCAAAACCGTGCCCCACATGGGGTGGAACACCGTGGATAGCCCGACCGATTCGGCCATGTTCGATGGACTGCACGATGAGCGGTTCTATTTCGTTCATTCCTACGCCGCTCTCACATGGACGCAGCATGCCGCACATCGTGGCACCCCCGCCTCGGTGTCCTGGGCCGAACACGGAGCCCCCTTCGTTGCCGGGGTTGAGGATGGGCCTCTATGGGCTACTCAGTTTCATCCAGAGAAGTCTGGTGATGCCGGAGCGGAATTGCTGCGTCACTGGCTGGACACTCTCAGATAGGCTTCAGGTTATGGCTCCCTCACCGCAGAAACCTGCCTTCGCCCTCCTGCCCGCAGTTGATATCCAAGATGGCCGCGCTGTCCGATTGCAGCAGGGGGAAGCTGGTAGCGAAACTGACTTTGGTGATCCCGTCGCAGCGGCCCGCGACTGGGTCGAGCAGGGGGCGCCGTGGATCCATCTGGTCGACTTAGACGCAGCTTTCGGCCGCGGCCACAATCACGACCTCGTAAAGCGGGTCGTACATAGCGTTCGCGGGTCGGTTCACGTGGAAGTAGCCGGGGGAATCCGTGATGACGAGTCGTTGGCTGCGGCTTTGGCAACGGGCGCCACCCGCGTGGTGCTGGGCACCGCAGCCATGGAAAACCCCGACTGGGTGCGTTCGGTCATTGCTCAACATGGCGACAAGGTCGCGGTATCCCTGGACGTTCGAGGGCACACTCTGGCCGCGCGTGGCTGGACCACCGAGGGTGGTGACCTCTTCGAGACGCTGAGTCGTCTTGATGCCGATGGCTGCGCGCGATACATCGTGACCGACGTCGAAAAAGACGGCATGATGCACGGCCCCAACCTGCATCTACTCAAAAAGGTCTGTCATCACACTGATCGTCCTGTCATTGCCTCCGGTGGCATTTCTCGGCTGGAGGATCTGCACCGGCTGGTTGAACTTGTGGAGCATGGCATCGAAGGTGCCATTATTGGCCGCGCACTCTATGAGGGCGCCTTTACGTTGCCCGAAGCTGTCGCGGCCATCGAGCCTCGTTTTGACATGTTCTTCTGGGGTCCACCGCAGCCGTGAGTCTGTCGATACGGGTCATTCCCTGCCTTGATGTGGATCAGGGTCGAGTAGTTAAAGGGGTGAACTTTCAAGGACTCCGCGACGCTGGCGACCCCGTTGAACTTGCCGACCGCTACAACCTTGAGGGAGCTGATGAACTCATCTTCCTCGACATCACCGCATCCAGTGGTGATCGCGCAACCATGCTTGATGTTGTGCGTCGCACGGCGGCGGAAGTCTTTATCCCCCTCACCGTGGGCGGCGGAGTGCGCAGCGTCGAAGACTTCGATCGACTGCTGCGCGCCGGAGCTGACAAGGTCAGCGTCAATACCGCCGCAATCGAGCGGCCCGAACTCATTAGCGAGGCCGCGCAGCGCTTTGGGGCGCAGTGCGTTGTGCTCAGCGTCGACGCGCGCCGCTGCACAGACTCGGCCGCCACGCCCAGTGGCTTCGAGGTCACGACCCACGGTGGTCGTCGAGGTACCGGAATCGACGCGGTGACTTGGGCGCAGGAGGGTGCGCAGCGCGGAGCGGGTGAGATTTTGTTGAATTCCATGGATGCCGACGGAACGCGTGATGGCTTCGATTTAGAGTTGATCCGGTTGGTGCGCTCGGCCGTTACCGTGCCGCTGATCGCCAGTGGGGGAGCCGGTAGCGCCGCGCACTGCCCACCCGCGGTGGCTGCGGGTGCAGATGCCGTGCTTGCCGCCAGCATCTTTCACTTCGGCCAGGTCAGCATCGGTGAGGTGAAGTCGGTACTTGCCGAAGCGGGCTATCCGATCAGGCGTGCAGTTGATCGGGACTCTTTACCGATCCTGCTGGCCCCATGAATGCCCCCCAAGGCGAAATTTCGCCGGTCTTCGGCGCGGATGGCCTCATCCCGGTCATCGCCCAAGATGGCGAAACTCATGAGGTGCTCATGATGGCCTGGATGGATGTCGAAGCACTGCGACGCACTCGTGCCAGTGGCGAGGCCACGTATTGGTCGCGTAGCCGTCAGGAATATTGGGTGAAGGGCGAAACCTCTGGGCACCGGCAAACGGTCCGCCGGATCAGGCTGGACTGCGACGCCGATGTGATTCTGCTCGAGGTTGACCAGGTGGGACCCGCTTGCCACACGGGCACGCACTCCTGCTTCACCGATCGAGACCTGCCGCTGGAGCGCCCGGGTGACTGAGTCTTCGCTGAGCGGTGCGACCACCCCGGATCTCCACGCTTTTCAATCGCTGGCCCGTGACCGCCGCGTGATTGCGGTGACGAGGAAATTCCTTGCCGATGGTGAAACACCAGTGGGGCTCTATCGCAAACTCACCGGAGAACGTGCGGGGAGTTTTCTCCTCGAATCTGCAGAGCAGGGCCGATCGTTCAATCGCTACAGTTTTATCGGGGTAAGAAGCACCGCGATGCTCAGCGAGGTAGATGGACAGGCTCACTGGTGGGGAAATGCGCCGGCGGGTGCAACGCACGGTGGCGACCCGCTGGTCGCGCTGCGCGACATCGTGGCACTTTTGCATACCCCTCGACTTTCCGGGCTACCTCCGCTTACCGGCGGAATGGTCGGCTACATCAGCTACGACGCCGTTCGCCGTTGGGAGCGGGTGCCCGATAACAACCCCGACGACCTCATGATCCCCGATGTGGGTTTTTTGCTCGCCTGCGATTTGGCTGTTCTAGATCATGTCGATGCCACGGTGACGTTGATAGCTAACGCCATCAATTATGACGCAACAAATGAGCGAGTCGATGAGGCATACGACGACGCCTGTGCACGACTAGACCACATGGAATCGGCTCTGCACACCGCGGCATCGTCAACAGTGTCAACCTTTGACGCTCATGCCGAAATCAACCCCCGTCACGACACCTCGCCTGATGAATATATGGCGGCCGTCCATGTGGCGAAGGAGAAAATTCGAGCTGGTGAGGCGTTCCAAATCGTTGTTTCGCAACGTTTTGAAGCTGAATGCACGGCATCGGCTCTCGATGTTTATCGGGTGCTGCGCGCAACCAATCCAAGTCCGTACATGTACCTCATGCGGATACCGGATCCCGCATCGTCGCTTGAAAATGCGGTGACCGCTTTCGATATTGTTGGTTCGTCACCGGAGGCACTGGTTACCGTCAACGAGGGGCACTGCACCGTCCACCCGATTGCTGGAACTCGCCCTCGAGGTGCTGCACCGCAGGAGGATGAAACGCTGGCTCAGGATCTTCTCGCAGATACTAAGGAGCGGGCCGAGCACATCATGCTGGTCGATCTGGCTCGAAATGATCTCGGACGAGTATGTGATCCGGGCTCGGTGGAGGTAGTTCAATTCATGCAGGTCGAACGCTATTCCCATGTCATGCACCTGGTATCAACCGTGACGGGGGACTTAGCCGCGGGTCAGCGCGCTTTTGAGGCTCTTCGTGCGACGTTTCCGGCGGGCACGCTTTCGGGGGCACCGAAACCTCGTGCCATGGCCATCATCGACGAGTTAGAGCCCACGCGTCGAGGCTTGTACGGAGGGTGCGTTGGCTACTTGGATTTTGCTGGTGATCTCGATACCGCTATCGCAATTCGCACCGCGGTGGTGAGAGATGGACGAGCATTTGTCCAGGCTGGAGCCGGGATCGTTGCTGACTCCAACCCGGTGGCCGAGCATGAAGAATGCCAAGCCAAAGCCGCCGCTGTTCTTCGGGCCGTTGCCATGGCCAACTCGTTGCAGACCAACTCGCTACACGCCAACTCTCCACACACCGTGGTCGGGGCGCGCCCATGACTTTGGTCCAGACCGAGAAGAGTTCACGCGGACGCGAATACGGACTCATGTTGATGTTGCTCACCATGGGCGCTGTCGGTCTCGTGGTCTCCTATGGAGCGGCTTGGGTGAGCGCGACCGTGCCGGTGTTTGAAGGCGAGCCCACGCCCACGACCCAGGTGAGTTTTACCGGGCAAAATCTCATCGGTTTCGGCAGCGCAGCCGGCTGGGTAGCCCTAACCGCTGTGGCCGGAGTGCTGGCGACTCGTACGTGGGGTCGATCCATCGTGGGTGCCATCACGGTCGTTGCCGGCGCAACGGCAGGAGTTGCTGGATTCACCTTCATCTTCACTCGAGACGCCCTCGTGTCGGCGGCTCTCGACTCTGCCGTCGCTGCGTCGGTGCAGACCAACGCGTGGTGGCTGGTAGCTGCTCTCAGCGGAATCGCGGTGGTCACCGCCGGAATGATGGTGATGCTTCGTGGCCGTTCCTGGCCGCATGTAGGTAAACGCTATGAACGAGCAGGCGCCGCAGGTGCCGCTGTGACGTCGGGTCCAGCAACAGCGGCCGAGGTCTGGGATGCCCTAGATGAGGGCATCGATCCGACCGAGGCTGAGCGGAATTAGGCGCGAGTTACTTTTCCGGCCTTGATGCACGAGGTGCACACATTGAGGCGCTTTGGGGTTCGACCCACCATTGCTCGCACTGTTTGGATATTGGGATTCCAGCGACGCGGTGTCCGGCGATGGGAGTGAGAAATGCTATTGCCGAAACCTGGGCCTTTGCCGCAGACATCACAGTTGGCCGCCACGGTGAACTCCTTGAGTCGATGCCGCCATTTGGCGGGAGGGTGAGTGGTGACATCTGCCACGAGTGATCATGAAGATGTACCGACAGGTCAGGATAGCCGAGGGGATGCGCGCTGATCAAACTGCGGGTGGGCCTAGCCGGGTGCGCCTCGCTACGGTGGGGGTTGCGTAGGTGTTCCGATGGGCGCCGCAAGCCCGACGAGGCGGGTGAAGCGAGCCTGCCACTGATCTAAGGAGGCGGGGGTGGATTCACAGCCGGTGGCCGTATCGGCCCCTGTGACGACCGCTTCGCTGCGGGCGTGGCTGGGCGCGTCCCTCAATGCCCTCGAATATTCCAGGGAGGCCATCGATTCTCTCAACGTTTTCCCGATTGCCGACGGTGATACCGGCACCAATATGTTCCTCACCGTCGAAGCCTGCTATGAGGCCATCAGTGCTCTGCCGGACACGGCCTCCTTGGCTGAGGCATCCGGGGTGGTCGCTGAGGCGGCCATCTGGGGTGCCCGCGGCAACTCAGGGGTCATCCTGGCTGAAATTCTCCGGGGCATCGTCGACAGCTTCCTCGACACGACCGATGGTGCTTCATTGAGTATCGAAACGGTACACACGGCGCTGGCCAACGCGAGCACGCGCGCTTACTCGGCGGTATCTCGGCCTGTGGAGGGCACGATCTTGACGGTCGCCCGTGTGGCGGCGGAGGCCGCCTCGGTGCCGCCGTCAGCACGGGACGATCGATCGCTGCTGCGTCATCTGCTTTCGATTTCCTCGCACATGCATGACGCTCTCGCGCGCACCACCGACCAGCTCCTCGCTCTACGCAATGCCGACGTGGTCGACGCGGGCGCACAGGGCTTGGTTGTTGTTTACGACGCTCTCATCGACGTGGTCACCGGCATCCGACGTACCGGGCCGCCGATTAAGGCCAGGACCGTGGTCGAAAACAGCGATCACGCAACCCACGAGCCGGGTACTTCGAATGCGAAAACTTCAACGACCGGTGACTACGAGGTAATATTTGTGTGTGCAGGCTCCGCGCAGGTCGTGGAAAACCTGCGCGACACCCTCGACGGTCAGGGCGACTCACTCGTGGTCACCGGTGGTCCTGACCTGTGGAGCGTGCACGTCCATGTAGACGATCCCGGCGCCGCGGTCGAATCGATCCTTGACTACGTCGTGCCCCAAAGATTACGCATCACCTATTTGCAGGAGTCGGCCCAAATTCCCCCGACCCCGACACGCGATCGATGCATCGTAGCGGTCGTGCACGGCCCTGGCGTGGCGAGTTTGCTCAGCGATGTCGGTGTTCAGGTGCTGCCGGCGCAACCGGGACGCAGGCCCTCCACGGGAGAGATCATTCGAGCTATTGCGGCGACGAATGCGGCTGAGGTCATCATCCTGCCCAGTGATTCGGACACGATCAAGGTGGCCGAAATCGCTGCTGAGCAGGCCAGGGTCACCGGAGTAAGAGCCAGCGTGATTCCTACGCGCAGCGTGGTTCAAACACTTGCGGCGGTTGCGGTTGCTGAGTTGTCGGCATCGTTTGACGATGTTGTCGTCGCCATGGCTGATGCGTCGCGGGCGACGCGCTACGGGGCCA
>ERZ887851.1919-NODE-1919-length-17050-cov-18.379347_pt1 | contig 17050 bp, 17 predicted proteins | sample MGYA00521100_ERZ887851 | MGnify/ENA primary metagenome ERZ887851 (study PRJEB32303, sample SAMEA104408602) | aquatic metagenome | biome: Brackish water; feature: Pelagic; material: water | place: Baltic Sea | collected 2014-06-06T16:11:00 | depth 11,444 m ...
GGAAGATTGCCCAGCAAAAGAACAGTCTAGATAATGAAATAAGCATAAGGCATTATCAAAACTAGGACTAGTAAAAGATAATGGAGTGATTGGATATTGTTTCTGTTCTATGCAAGGCATGGCTGTTTCATTAAGATGAAGATTGGAATAAGTTGTACCTGAAAATAGATTAATGTTTTTTGTTGTTGCAAGATAATGTTTGCCCTTAGTATGTAACCCCGCTACCCAGCGCCAACTCAAAGTATTTGCTGCCGCATCACCATCCAGTAAATGTTTTAAAAAAAAATCTGCTCCTAATTGCCAAGGTAATTGTAGGGTAAAAATCCAGATACTAGCAAACCACATTCTTGCATGATTGTGCAAATAACCATGGGTTTGTAATTCTTTGACCCAATCATTAAAACAAGGAATAGATGTGGCAGCTTGAATGGCTTGTTGGTATTGCTCCGATTGTGTTTGTGACTGGAGTTTAGTTAAGTCGGTTACATAATCCTGCCAAACCTGAGGCCGTTGCTCAAGCCAACCTTTCCAATAAGTTCGCCACATTATTTCCTGAATAAATTTTTCAATTCGGGCAAAAGGATATGTGCCATAAGCAGATCGCAGTACGGTTAGCTCATCAATGATGCGGTGGCTGATGTATTTAGATAAAACGCTAGTATTAGTTCGCAGCTTTGGCCCATAATCAAAATTTCGTTTGGCAGCATAAGATGCAAGATGTTGCTCACTAAATTTCTGTAACTGTTTTAGAGCTTCTTCTCTAAGTTCCATGATGAATTAATTGATGACACGTGCGGTGCAAAATAGAATGTAAATACACTAAATGCTCAAAACTTTTATTATATCCACCCCCTAATACTCCGCATACCGGGATCTTGCGTTGATAAAAGTGCGACAAAACCATTTGTTCTCTTTTTATGATACCACTCGTTGTAATATCTAAGGCGCCTAACTTATCATCTTCATGCACATCAACGCCTGCTACATAAAATACAAAGTCAAAGGACTGTTTACTCAATTTCTGTAAACTATCTTCAACAATATCTAAATACGCCTCATCCTGTAAATGCTCCTCAAGCTCAATATCTTGATTGCTTTGTTGTTTTTTTGCTGGATAATTTTTTTTAGCATGAATGCTACACGTGTATACTTGCGGATGGTTTTTAAAAATTTCTGCAGTACCATCGCCTTGATGAACATCAAGATCATAAATTAAAATACGCCGAACTAACTTTTGTGCGAGTAAACTATGGGCGGCAACCGCCACATCATTAAATACGCAGTAACCATTACCAGAATCTGCAAAGGCATGGTGCGAGCCACCTGCAGTATTACAAGCCAATTGATATTGCAAAGCCAAACGTGCCGCTAATACAGTGCCGCCAGTTGCCATATACGACCTGCGTTTGACACTTGGCACCATCGGGAATCCAAGTTTGCGTTCTTCTTCTTTAGATAAAGATAAGTTATCTATTTTTTCAATATATTCTGCCTTATGTACTCTTAATAAATCTGCATGCGAGACTGGTTCTGGAATAAATAAATTATCTTTTTTGATAATTTTATCTTGCTGGAGTAATTGAAACAAAGCGCCAAATTTATTAATGGGAAAGCGATGATCGTCCCCTATTTGCGCAACGTAATCTGGGTGATTAACGATGGGAACCATACACTGCATGCAACTCTTGTTGTAGAAAAAGAGCAATCTGTTTCATACCAAATAAACCTGCTTTTTGTTCAGCAACTGAATTGTAATTAGTATTGGTATTAACATCATACGTGTAATGCGTACCATCCTTTGCCGTAATGTATTCGATACCAGCAATTTCAATCTGATTATCTTTTAAAAACTTCTTATATTTTTCTATATTAGCATTCTGATACTTCTCGATAATCATAAATTTATTGCCATCAGGATTGGTTGGACAAAATTGTTCTTCAATGTTGCAAGCATCCGCCGGACATAATTCAAAAGAATCACTTGCATCTACTTGGACTGCATAAAAAAATTGGGAATTAATAAATTCTAAACGGTGGATGACTTTTGGACTAGCCTCAATATATTCTTGGAGAATAGTAATTCCATCCACTGAATTTTCAAAAGATGAACTATGCACATGTTTTTCTAAATCAGCTTGATTGTTGAATAATTTCACGCCCAAACCACGACCTGCCCTATTATGCTTAATGATAAATGGTTCTTTAAAATGTTTTGCAGCAGCGATGATTTGTTTTGGGCTGCTACAACATATTGATCTTGGTGTTGTAATACCTGCTTGCTGCAAACGAGCATATTGTAATGATTTACTAATTTCTAAAGCTAAGGCATTGCTGTTATTAATTACTCGCCGTTGATGCGACTCTAACCAATGTAAAATAGTTGCGGTGTATTCTGGTGCAAAGCGGTGACCTCTGGCGTGAGAACTAGCGCTCATTCTATTATAAAAAATTCCTTGAGGCGGGGCTGTGCCTAGATCAATACTCGCCTGTTCCACATGCCAATCAACAAAGGGTACTTGCAACTGCTCTAAAGCTGCAATTAAGGGACGAGTCCATTCCTCGTTTTCGTGAATGATGTGAACTTTCATTTTTTTTATATTTTTATCTTTTATTAATACTGACACAAGTTTTGTTTGTCCGTATTCATACTTTGATTTACTAGTACAATCTTTAAAAATACTAGGTTAGTTTGAAACTTGCTCAGCCAAGCTAAAGATATCATAGGAAAGGGATTAGTTTTTTGTTACAATTCATGATTAGGAAGGCTACTTGCTACACTTAAAGTATGTCAGAACAATTTTATATTTCTAATATGTGCATTGTCTTTAGTCATCACTTTAACATAAAAATATTTTTTCCCCGTTAAATGAAAAAATTATACTCATGCTTAATTGATCCTTTTACAGATTTAGCTCGGCAGTTTCGTATTAGTTATATACCGCCCCTCATGATTTATGTGGCAGCTGGAGTTTCTGGATTAACCGGGATTGTGGGAACATTTTTTGTAAAAGATTATTTAAATTTATCTGCAGCCCTGCTCGCAGGTCTTGGTTTTTGGGCGGGAATACCTTGGGTATTAAAAATGCCGCTTGGACATTTAGTTGATTTAATTTGGAAGAGAAAAAATTATTTAGTGTTTTTAGGCGCTGGTTTTATTGCTGCCAGCATTATTATTATGTATGGCCTGATTATACACACCAAATTTATGGCAGAGATCTTATCTGTTGAAACATGGTTTGTGATCAGCGTTATACTTTCCCCAGTTGGTTATGTCATTCAAGATGTGGTGGCAGATGCTATGACGGTTGAGGCGGTTCCGCAGTTCGATAAGGACGGTAAAAACTATTCTCCCGAGGAAGTTAAAGCAATGCATACCACGATGCAAACGCTTGGACGCTTTGCAATTATCACCGGTACTATTTTAGTTGCTGCTGCTAACATTATTATTTTTAGCAATACGCAAGGCTTAGCCCAGAGTGAAAAAGTGTCTTTATATGGATCTGTTTATTTATACGCTCTGATCATTCCTGGTATTTCCATACTAGGTGTTTGTTTTTCCTACTACTTACATAGACAACAACAAGCCTTATTCAAAAAACTAGATAAAACAATTTCCCAAACTATGTCTATCACCAAAGTGAATTGGTGGATTTTAGGTGGATCATTAATCTTTGTTTTATTCACTCTAACCATTGGCTCCCTCCAACTACCACTTGCCCAGGAAATTGTATTTACCGGCTCAATGTGCATCGTCATTTTTTTAATGAGTAAATTATTAAAAGAAATTCCAGAAAATCTTCGCTCAACCATTGTTGGCACTGCTATTATTATTTTTATCTTTAGAGCTATGCCAGGACCAGGACCTGGATTAACTTGGTTTGAAATTGATGTTTTAAAATTTGATGAGCAGTTTTTATCAACTTTGTCATTAATTGCCTCTGTTTTAACTTTGCTCGGAATTATTTTTCTAAGACCTTTTATGGCTAAAAATTCTATAGCAACCATTGTAGTTGTTTTGTCTATTGTCGGATCTATTTTATTTTTGCCAAGTGTTGGAATGTATTACGGCCTTCATCAATGGACAGCTGGCCTGACTGATGGAATCGTTGATGCAAGATTTATTGCAATTATTAATACCGCGCTTGAATCTCCACTCGGCCAAGTAGCTATGATCCCGCTCTTAGCTTGGATTGCTAAAAATGCGCCCTCACACTTAAAGGCAACTTTTTTTGCAGTGTTCGCCTCCTTTACCAATCTTGCCTTATCTGCCAATGCTTTGGGTACTAAATATCTTAATCAGATTTTCACCATTAGCAGAGAAGTTAAAGATAAAGTAACGGGGGTTATTCAATCAACTGCTGATTATTCTGAACTTGGAATAGTTCTTATCATTGTCACCTTATTAACTTTAACAATCCCAATTCTTACTGTTTGGATTATTCAACGATCAAAGCTTAATACCAATGAATAATTTAAATAAAATTGTAGCATGTATCAATTTCTAGCCAGCCTTACGTTAATTCTGCATTTTACCTTTATTTTATTTGTGATCTTTGGGGGTCTTTTATTCTTTGTGAAACGTTGGGCTGTATATTTTCATATTCCAGCTCTTTGCTATGGAGCTTATGTAGAATTCACACAAAGTATTTGCCCGCTGACGAATGTAGAAAATTATTTTTTATTAAAAGCAGAAAGTCCAATGTATTCGGCAACTTTTATCCAGCATTATCTATACCCCATTATCTACCCGGCCCACCTTACTCCAGAAATACAAATCAATCTTGGTGTAGGGTTAGTGATGCTTAATGTAATTATTTATGGATATATCCTAATAAAAAAAAAGAAATTATAACCAAGCATACAAGGCTGCTAACTTTAGATTTTTTTTAGCCTATTTTTTTTTTATATTTTAGCTATATTGAATTATCATGAAGATATCGACACTACGAAATTTAAAAAATATTAAAGAAAATTTTTCTTTCAAATCGGAAGCTCCTATCAGCGAAATCGCCATTGCTTTAAAGGAAAAAAACATTGGTGCTGTGCCGATTGTTGATGATCAAATGCGTCTTATTGGAATTGTCTCGGAACGCGATATTGTAACAAAAATGGTAGTGGAGGCTAGAGATGCAGATCTGACGGTGGCAAAAGATATTATGACTACCACCATCATCAGCGCTAATTTGAATGATGAAATTAATTATATCATTGGCTTAATGAAGAGCAAAAATATCAGGCACATGCCAGTGACAGATCAAGATGGACATTTAACAGATTTTTTTTCAATTCGTGATTTTTTAAGTGCAGAAATACAATCAAATTTAAATGTATCGCAAAAACATAAAAATGTAGTTCGCTACCAAGTAATTACTTCCGTGTTATTAATCGGCGCAACTTTCCTTGGTGCTTTTTTTGACTTGTTTGAAAAAAAGAACATTATTCTCATTTCATCTGCAGTTTTTTTAATCATTGGTATTACCGCTGTGTTAACGATTCAAACCAACAAACAGTACCGCGACGATTAACTTATCTTAATTAGTTTTTTTAGCTTTGAGCAAATCTTGACGTGGTATCTTTCAGTAATGTTTTACGAATAAGATACAGTTTGCAGCCACAAATCATCCACACTTCGCAGTTGCTCAGGATCTAATTCAGCTAACATTTCCCAATATCTGCCGGATGGCGCCATATAAGATAACTCTTCTTCCTTTGCTAACGCTTGTTGCATCGCTTTAGTATTCAAGGCAACTTCATTCTCTTGTAAATAATTGGATACATTATTAGGCGTTGCAAATTCAGTTAGTGGCATTTTAGGAAATAATAATCTCGACTGATCTTGTTCTGATATATTAACCACTCTGCAATTATGAGACTTTGCAAAGGCTAGTAATCTTGCAGATTTTGCCTCTAAAGATTGCAAAGTAATATCTGGACGCAAAGGATCAGCCATACCGTTACCATAAAAATGACTTTGCTCTTCTGTTTGTTCTGGATAAATCATATCGCAACCAAGATAAGCAATGACATCTGGCTGCAAAGCACCTAGAGCCCAATAACCAGCTGTAAATGCCATCGTTCCTCCTGCATAAATAAAACCACCAAAAGAATTTTGTTCGGGAACATAATCTTCTGCTGTAATTATTTTTTCTGCACTGATGCTGGTTGGTTGTTTAGCTTTAGGAAAATCTTCAGGATAAATAATATAATCCCAATCCGTTCTTAACCGCCATGCATTATTGATGGCAACTACATGTGAAAACATAGAGCAGTCCACTGACTGAATTCGTACCGCATCAGGTGCACTACCAACAATTAATACACTATTCATAAAAACTGCTTAGTTGTGAAGAAGAATAATCAAGTAGTGTCCTAAACCAAGGCACTGTTTATTCGTGTTCTCCGCCTGGATCATTTTTTGGCAACTCTGTTTGCTTGCCATTCACCCATAGATTTTGTCTGGAGCGTGTTTGCGTATGATAATTGGGATCTGTTCTAAATCTCCTGATATCTTTAAATTGCCTAAAAGTATAATACGCAACAAAAATAATTAAAAAATGTCCAAGCAACACCCCGAGCCAACCGTAGACAAACATCGGAACTGTAAATACCCAAATACTAAAAGCTGTGGACCACAAACCACTTAATACAATTAAAATTTGCAAACGAACTGTTTTTGGTAATGCTCGCAAATCATTTTTAGTATCATCAAACAATACTAAAGCGACACCATGCATCCAATCTCTAAAATCTTTTTTCATTGCAATTTCTTGTACAGTAATTTGACTAATTTTATAACCTTAAATTTTTATCCATATTTTATGAAAAAAATAAAAATAATACGGCCCAATTCATAATTGTTAACCAGCTTTAACAACGGGTGCTCTTTGAATAAAAGAAGTATCTATTTTAGAGGAGTGTTGGCGTCTTAACTTAAATTGATTGTTGTGCCTGGCTGCAGCTAAGGTAATCGATCCTCTGCCAAATTTATTATTAGTTTGATCAATAATATTCATGAGATGATCTAAATTATGGTTCAGATCCGAAAATAAATTATTTGCATAATGAGCTTTAGGCTGCAATCCTGACAATAATACACCGGCCTTACTATAATAATGGCCTTTTCTATAAATATTCTCCAAAGCTTTGACTGCTAAATGAACAAGCTCAAGCGTATTATTAGTTGGCATGGGAATATCTATTTTCTCCACCCTTGATAGATAATTCTTCTTGAATCTACTTGTTTTGATAAAGACATAAATAGTTTTCGCTATTAATCCCTCCGATCGAATACGTTCTGCCGCTGTAATGCAATGATTAACCAAAGCTTCTTGCAGATCATACATATCTGTAATCGATGTTCCAAAGGATCTGGAAACACAACAATTTTTTCTAACGGTTGGTGTGTAATTTAGTGGGAAGCAACATATGCCTTGTAATTCATGAATTGTTTTTAACACAACCACACTACTATTTTTTCTCACCCAATAATTATCAGCGTTTTTTAATTGGTAAGTATTATGAAAATGATTGTTATGAAAGAAAGCGGAAAGCTGTCTGCCTATACCCCAAACCTCTGCTACCGGAAACTCTTTTAACTCTTGATCAATATAATCCTGATCTTTAGAAATAAATTCTTCAATTCCCATCTTCTTTTTTTTTGCAATATGATTAGCAACCTTGGCTAAAGTTTTGGTGTTGGCTGCACCAATGGATACGGGGATACCTGTCCATTGCAGAATAGTTTTTCTAATGTTGGAAATATAATCTTCCACATTCTTCATTGTAATATGCGTCAGGTCCAGAAAGGCTTCATCGATAGAATAAAATTCAATATCGGATGAAAAATTCTTTAAGATTTTCATGACCCTGCGTGAGAGATCTCCGTACAGTTCATAGTTAGAAGAAAAAACTGCTACTTTATATTTATCTATTAATGGCTTTGCTTTAAAATAAGGCTCGCCCATTTTAATTCCCACCTGTTTAGCCTCTGTGGATCTTGAAATGATACAACCATCATTGTTAGATAATACGACGACTGGTCTTTTTGCTAGATCTGGTCTGAATAAACGCTCACAAGAAACATAAAAAGAATTACAATCAACAAGAGCGATAATACGTTTGTTAATGGGTTGCATGAATAATGTAGGTTACAATCCCCCACACATTAATATCAGAATGTTCCGTGATCGGGATATATTCATCAGCGTGCTTAATATAAAAATGATTACTTTTTTTTATAATATTTTTAACCACTAGCTCATTATTAAAATTAACAATGGCAATGCAGTCATTGCTAAGACCTAAACTTCTATCCACCACTAATAAATCACCATTTGCAATTTTATGATCGTTCATGGAATTACCCTGCACTCTAATGACAAAAGTTGCAGGAGCATTTTTAATTAGCTCGCTATTTAAATCTATTTCTTCCTGCACATAATCGGTGGCGGGAGATGGAAAACCTGCAGAAACTTTTTGGATAACGAGTGGTATTTTCATAAATATAATGTTCTTGTTTTGTTCTAAATACTCGATTGATCTACCTGGAGTCAATGAAGAAAGGGGGATGTGTATATTTAAAGAGTGTAGCTAATATTTTTTCTTAATATTCCGAAAATGTTGATGTAGCTTTAGCTAAACTTAAAAATCTTTATTAGTTGTAGATAATTTATTACTGGACCGGACTATCATTAACCCAGGTTCCAGTTATTTTTTTTCCATTTGGGTATGTGTACGTTCCTTGGCCATCCATTTTGCCGTGTTTATATTCACCTTGATATCTTGAGCCACTTTTTGAGGTAAACACACCTTGGCCGTGGATTTTATTATCTTTAAATTCTCCAATATACACAGAACCATCAATATAGGTTAATTTTCCTTTTCCATCACGGTAACCATCCTTCCATTGACCAATATATTTCTCACCATCTAGATAAGTTAATGTGCCCTGCCCATTGGGCTTTCCATCTTTCACATCCCCAACATAAGTTCCTTGATTAGCAAGAGTAATCGTTTCTGCCAATGCAACACTGTTAGATAATGTAATGAGAAATAAAACTAGAGATATTTTTTTCAACATACCTTTTGGGTATCTGGTGTTTATTTTTTTTTGTTAAAACCTATTTTAGATTTTATACTTTCCCATAACTTGGCCATACCGAGCGGCTCATAAATCATAAATATAATCATCAAGGCACCGAACACTACTTGCTCAATAGATGAAATGATCGTTGCATCAATTGAGCCATGGAACGCTGTGTTACCAATAAAGTTAAGGACAACTGGAAATAATAAAATAAAAGCGGCACCAATAAATGCGCCGTTAATAGTTCCCAAACCTCCAAGGATCACCATGAACAAGATCTTGAAAGATAATTTAATATCAAAGGCAACTGGTTCCAAAGATTTTAAGTAAGTAAATGCAAATAAAGCTCCCGCCACACCACAATAAAATGCACTAATGGCAAATGCTTCTAATTTTGTTTTTAATAACGACACACCCATAGATTCTGCTGCAATATCCATATCCCGAACCGCCATCCAATTTCGCCCAGCACTACCCCTCACCATATTCATGGCAAGTAAGGTGAGAACGGCGACCACGACTAGAACAACGTAATACATATTGATGGGTGAGGTAAATGACTTACCGAAAATCTCAATATTTTGTGCAGTAATAATTCCTGATGTGTCGTAATTTTTAAACCAACCGAATTTATCGATCATCCAAACAATAAAAAATTGTGAAGCAAGTGTTGCCACCATTAAATAAATTCCTCTTACTCGTAAACTTGGAAGACCAAATAATATTCCAAAAGCTGCTGCGATTAATCCTGAAATAATTAAAGCTCCAACAAAAGGAAGATCTGGAATTCTTAAAATTAAATTAAAGCAGGCAAAAGCACCTGCTGCCATAAATCCTGCTGCACCTAGTGATAATTGTCCTGCATAACCCATGACAATTTGCTGACCAACCGCAGCCAGCGCTAAACATAACCATGGTATTAAAATAGAGCTGTACCAATAACCATTAGTGATAGTCATCGGTATAATAAGAAAACCCAGTACCATCAAAACGATAAAATTAATTATATCGCCTCTTGTAAAAGTCATAAACACCGGCTTCATCAACTACACTCTCCTAATAATTTTTTCTCCGAATAAACCCTCAGGTCTATATAATAAGAAAAAGATTGCTAATACGTACGGCGCCCATCCTTCGATTCCGCCGCCAAAATAAGGTCCGATATAAACTTCTAAAATTTTCTCACTTGCTCCAATAAGTAAACCGCCAATGATCGCGCCTGGAATAGAAGAAAATCCTCCAATAATTAACACTGGCAATGCTTTTAAAGCTAAATCGATAAGCGCAAACTGCACTCCGGCTCTAGCACCCCACATCATTCCAGCAACTAATGCCACCACGCCGGCAGCCGACCAAACTAATAACATAATATGCTTTAACGGAATGCCGATTGAACTTGCAGCACCCGCATCATCTGCAACTGAACGTAGGCCCAAACCAATTTTGGTATATTTGAATAAAAGAGTTAAACCAATAATCATTGCGGTTGCGACTAAACCAGCAGTCACATCTAAAGCGCTAATAAATAATTGTAAATTATCTGCAATCCATGGAATAGGAGAATCTTTAATTCCTAAATCTAATCTTCGTACCTCCACTCCCCAAACTGCTTGAGCTAATCCTTCTAAAACAAATCCCAAACCAATAGTTGCCATTAATAAAGTATCTTCGCTTTGATTCATCAATGGTCTTAATACTAATCGCTCGGTTGCTAAACCAACCGCAATCATCAAAAATATGGTAAGGACAAAGGCAACGGAAAAAGGAATACCAAATTCCATTAAACCAACAAAGCTAAGCACGGCAAAAAACACCATGGCTCCTTGCGCAAAGTTAAAAGTGGAAGAGGCTTTATAAATAAGAACAAATCCTAAGGCGACTAGAGAATACATGGTGCCAGATAATAATCCAGCTACCAACACTTCCATAAAAAACAGCAATTCACTAATCATGGGCTACTCCTAAATATGCATCAATAACTTTTTGATTAGCCCGCACCACATCTGGTGTTCCATCACCAATACTTTTACCGTAATCCAGCACTACTACTCGGTCCGAAATATCCATCACCACTCCCATATCATGTTCTATCAAAACAATAGTGGTTCCTAATTCATCATTAACTTTTAAAATAAATCTGCACATATCTCTTTTTTCTTCAACATTCATCCCGGCCATCGGCTCATCTAGTAATAAAATTTCTGCCTGTGTAGCTAGTGCCCGGCCTAATTCTACTTTCTTTTGCAATCCATAGGGAAGTTTACCAACCTGTGTATTTTTAATATCTTCAATTTCTAAGAAGCTAATAATTTCTTCACACTTTTCTTTATTTTCTTTTTCTTCTCTAACCGCTTGTGGGAACTGAAAACCAACCTGCATAAAATTAGATTTGGTGTGAAGCTTTCGTCCAACCAAAATATTATCTAGCACTGACATTCGTTTAAACAATGCAAGATTTTGAAAAGTACGGGAAATTCCCATCCTGGAAATAAGATTGGGATTGATCTGATCAAGCACAGCTCCTTTGTACAAAATAGTTCCCTCTTGCGGCTGATAAATACCATTAATGCAATTCAGCATCGAACTTTTGCCAGCGCCATTTGGGCCAATGATGGCTCTGATTTCATGTTTTAAAATATTAAACGAAATGTTAGTAATTGCTTTGACCCCACCAAAATGCAGAGAAATATTTTTTACTTCTAGAATAGGCCCGCCAATCTCAAATTTTCTACCTTTAGTGGTTAGGGCTGTAGTATTTTTTTTCTTCTCGTCATCATATAATACATCTCTGAAGTTCTTTCGTTCACCTTTTGAAATTCCTAAATATAATTCTTTTACTTTTTCATCATTGCTTAAGCTTTGAGCACTACCCTCAAGCATCACTCTGCCTGTTTCTAAAATGTAGCCATAGTCTGCATTTTTAAGGGCGATATTGGTATTTTGCTCCGCTAACAAAATACTAACCCCTTCTTTTTGATTTAATTCTTTTACAATATTAAAAATTTCCGCAACCAGTTGTGGGGCTAAACCCATAGATGGTTCATCCAGTAATAGCATAGTTGGTTTTGCCATCATCGCTCTGGCTACAGCTATCATTTGCTGTTCGCCGCCAGATGTAAACCCAGCTTGACTACCTCTTCGGTCTTTTAATCTAGTAAAATAAGTATAAATTTTTTCAAGCTCAGCACTCAAATCACCTTTGGATAATTGGCGAGAATAAGCGCCTGCAATAATATTTTCTTCAACCGTTAAATGGCCAAAACATCGTCTACCCTCTAATACTTGGACCATGCCGCGGTGAACCATTCGTGAAGGTATTTCGCCCTCAATATTATTACCATTATAATTGATAGTTCCTTTAGTAACCTTTCCTCTTTCCGAGGCTAACATCGTAGAAATAGATTTAAGGGTTGTGCTTTTTCCAGCACCATTTGCTCCTAACAAAGCAACAATTTTTCCTTTAGGGACCGTAAGCGATACATCGTGCAGTGCTAATATGACATTGTCATAGACAACTTCAATATTCTTAACTTCTAAAATATTATTTGAGTCAACACTCATGAACTTATTTTAAATCTCCTGAAATCATTTAATGATAAAAAGGGGAGGTGTAAACTGTTAGACAATTTACCTCCCCTTATTAAAAACGAATTAGCTACACTTTTTAGGTGTGATGTTGTTTTCTTTAGCAAATTTTGCTGCAGAATCTTCAACAAGCTGTCTAACAAATTTAGGATCATTTGGTGCTGTCCAATCCTTCACTTTATTAAACTTTTTACCGTCCCATTGCATTAATGCAAATTTTCCGGCACCCTCATGATTGGCACAAGAGATAGCAAAAGGAGCAACCATTCCTTTAACTCCGATCTCAGCTAAACGTGCATCTGTCATGTTTAACGCTTCGTATCCATCTCGGAACTCAGCTCCAGTTACTGCTTTACCAACTTTGTTATGTATTCTTTGTGCATTACGCATTGCCTCAACCCACATAACTGCAGCACCTAGGCCTCTGTTCCAGTACACTGTACCTACTCGGCTTGTGTCGCTTAAGTTTCCTTTTCCAGATCCGTAGACTTTATCTTTAATATTTTTTACTAAAGGAAAGTCTGTTCCTGGAAGAGCGTTTGCAACCACATACGTTCCTTTTGCAGAATCACCAGCAGGAACCATGTCCTCCTCCGCTCCTCCGAAAGTAACGTACATCATTTTAGTTCTTGGAAAATTAATTCGAGCAGCATTTGTCATTGCTGTTGAATTCATACCAGAACCAGCGCCCCAAAACGTAACCCAATCAGGTTTTTCTTTTCTAATTTGTAACCACTGTGATTGTTGCTCAAGTCCCGGAGGTGCGATAGCAATTTCTATCAATTTAAAACCCCAGTCCGCAGCAATTTTTCTCATTGCAGGTAATGGTTCACGGCCATATGCAGAGTCAATGTGTAGGTGAACAATTTTCTTTCCCTTCATTTTAGGAATTCCACCTTCTAGTTCAGCCATCCATCTTAATTTCACACCAATTTGTGACCAATAATGACTTGCCGCATTAAATACCCAAGGCCACACTCTACCATCCGCAGCATCTGTTCTACCGTAACCATACTGAGCTAAGACTACATTGTCTTTAGCCATTCGGTTGATAACAGCGTATGCACCAGGAGTTCCCAGTGTATCGAATACTACAATTTTTTTACCATCTTTTTGCAGTAGTCTTTGATAACACTCAACTGTCTTCACAGCATTGTATTCCGTTTCACATTCTTGCCAAGTGAGCATCACACCGTTGACACCACCTGTCATGTTTACATAATTCATGTAGTCAATTTGCGCACCATAATAGCCAGTACCCATCGCTGAGTAAGGTCCTACTCTGCTACTTGCTACAGGAAAGTATTGAGTCTCGGCCGCAAAAGAATTTTGTGGCAAAACTATTGTTGAACCCAGAAGACCGACTACTGAAAGAGTAGACAGAATTCTGCGTAGGCATAATTTAATCATAATTACTTCCTCCCCTATTTTTCAAATAGTATATGCAGGAAAAAAAGTTAATTCAAATTAATTAGAATTTTTTAATTCATAACAATCAACAATATTGTGCAAAAAAAACTAACTATACAACTTGAGGTAGATTTTTTTTATCTAAGTGTAATAATTGCAAACTCTGATTCAACTTTTGCTTTATTGAAAATTTTTTTTTACAAATCTGGATATTAAATATCTATATTTGTTTGAAACTTTTATTAACTAACAGGATAGTTTTTTTTTAGTAAAAATTTATTTATTACAATCGCTAATGCTAGCATAATAAAAGATCCAAGAATAATTGGATTGATTAGATATTCATAAGATGCCCCTGCTACAATCACGATGATTGGATTGCCTCCTGCCGGAGGATGCACCACATTACAAAAGATCATAAAAAATACTCCGGCCCCAACTGCCATTGAAATATTAACGTACAATGGCAAATCAATATATTCTGCAAATACCACACCAACTAATGCAGTAATCAAATGTCCAAAAAAAACATTTTTGGGTTGAGCAAAAGGACTTTCAGGATACGCAAATAACAAAACCATAGAAGAGCCAAAAGAAGCTGCTAAAAAAATACCCAGCGGTGTTTGATAAGTGATCACTGCCAAAATACCAATCGTGCCCGTGGAGCAGATACCGGCAATGGCTGCTTTTATAAAAGTCGCTTTAGATAATTTCATTATTTATTCGCTTGATACTTATAAAGCGGTTCTTGAGGTAAGAAGCAAACTTTTTTTTATAAAGCCTGATAGTTTAAGGTTTAAATATAATTATTTTATATTAAGCCAAATAAGCTAAAATAGTAATGTGATCACTTATATTATATTTTGTCTTAGCTTGGTGCTTTTATACTTTGGCGGAAAAAGTATTCTGCATGGAACATTAGCTTTAGCTTATAAATTTCAGGTTTCAAAAATGCTAGTTAGTATTGTGATTATTGGTTTTGGCACTAGCTTACCAGAACTAGCTGTTACCATTGAAGCGGTGTTAACTGATTATCCAGATATTGCTCTTGGTAATATTGTTGGCAGTAATATTGCAAATATTTTATTAATTGTCGCCATTGCAGCTATCTTGAGTCCAGTTCTAATCAAAGGTTCAAAGCCAACTACCGATGTTGCGGTAATGTTGCTGGCTAGTTTTGCTCTTTATATTTGTAAATTATTTGATGCACTTAACGCCATTACAGGAATTATATTTTTAATACTATTGTTACTATACGTATTTCTATCCTACCGCTCCGATGTGGCTGATCAAGCAGAAGATACAAATGTAGGCAGCGAAACGAACATTAAAATCATACTATATTGTCTTGGCGGTTTATTTTTATTAATTGCAGGTGGTCACTTACTTATTGAGTCTGCAGTAACCATTGCTAGGTCTTTTAATATTTCTGAGGCGGTTATTGGTTTAACTGTAGTTGCGGTAGGAACTTCTTTACCAGAACTTACCACTGCCATCTTAGCATCGATCAAAAAACAAAATGACGTCATTATAGGAAATATTGTCGGCAGCAATATTTTCAATATTTTTGGAATTTTGGGATTAACTATTATCATCAAACCCATTCCCATTAGCCCGGCAATGCTGCATGCTGGAATGATTGAAATGCTTGCCGCATCTATTATATTTTCTTTATTACTATTATTTCGTCCGCAAATCGGCAGAGGAATGGGAGCTTGCATGTTAGCTGGCTATATTATTTATTCATATTTTTTATTTAACGTTTAGGCTGCAATGAACATGCAAAGCATTTATTTTTTTCTTTGCTGTTTCTTTATATTATGCGGGCAAGCACTTGCTAAACCCATGGTGACTGTAATTGATGGGGATACTATTCACATAGGTCAAAAAAAATATAGATTTTCAGGAATTGATGCCCCCGAAATAAAACAAACCTGCAAGCAAGATAATGTTATTATTTTATGCGGCGCACTGGCAAAAGATGCTTTAGAAAAAAAAATTAATAATCAGAACGTACTGTGCAAAGAAGAAAGTGTGGATCGTTATCAAAGAATTATTGCCGAATGTTTTGTTGGCAAAGAAAGCTTATCCCAATACTTGGTGAAAAATGGTTATGCGGTTGCCTACCGTAAATACTCGGGCCAATTTATAAAAGATGAAGAATACGCAAAACAAAATAAACTTGGTTTGTGGTCTATGATGTTTGAATATCCTTGGGACTATAGAGCTAAGTTAAGATCTAAATAAATCTAACAAAGTAGCTAGTGCTGGTGATCGTCTTTTAGATCTTTTTTAATATCATCATGATCTCCAACTACAATGTGGTGTTTAGATTTCACAATATATTTATCAAGAATAGGAATAAATAATAAAGGAATTAATCCCCCTAAGACAATTCCGAAAGCAGCGGAACGTAAATTAGGATCAAGCACCGATGCAATAAAATCTGCAATAACATGGGCAACTACTACTCCAAAAATTCCAGCTACATAACCATTTGATGCAAATTTTAAAAAGCGATTAATGCTCCAACCAGAATAAAAACCAACTAACGGTATAATGGTATGGACTAACCCAAACACAAAACCTCGCAGCAGATTAATCTCTAAGATAAAATGTAAAAATTCAGGAAGTTGGTGGGCATGATCCATTATGCGCAACCTCTGCAAATAGTTGCAACTTCTACTTCATAACTAGAAAAAGAGTACTTTTTTAAAGGAATTTTTTTTAATAAATTTGTAAATAGCTCAGATTTAAGTTCCTCACTATCTCCACATTTTTTGCAAATAGCAATTGCTGGATTATGCGCTTTATTATGATTGTGATTGCATAATAAAAAAGTTTTGTGCTGATTAGATTTATGAATGACACCCTGCTCCATCAAATGGTTCAACGCTCTGTAAATAGTCATGGCTTGAACTTTTTTCTTTTTCTTACACAACTCTAAAATTGCATAGGCAGTTAACGGTT
>ERZ887851.1920-NODE-1920-length-17046-cov-23.978047_pt1 | contig 17046 bp, 12 predicted proteins | sample MGYA00521100_ERZ887851 | MGnify/ENA primary metagenome ERZ887851 (study PRJEB32303, sample SAMEA104408602) | aquatic metagenome | biome: Brackish water; feature: Pelagic; material: water | place: Baltic Sea | collected 2014-06-06T16:11:00 | depth 11,444 m ...
AAAGCAACATATCATGGGACAGGTAAATCGACTCATATTGAGCAAGTTGCGGCTAGACTAAATTGGCCTTGTGTAAGAGTAAACTTGGATAGCCATGTAAGTAGAATAGATTTAATCGGTAAAGACGCAATAGTGCTTAAAGAAGGAAAGCAAATAACTGAATTTAAAGAAGGTATTTTGCCTTGGTCAATACAAAATCCGGTAGCACTAGTTTTTGATGAATATGATGCGGGAAGACCAGATGTAATGTTTGTAATTCAAAGAGTTTTAGAAAGTGAAGGAAATTTTACTCTATTAGATAAAAATAAAGTTATAAACCAACATGATTATTTTAGAATGTTTGCAACAACAAATACGGTTGGTTTAGGAGATACAACAGGGCTTTATCACGGTACTCAACAAATCAATCAGGGTCAAATGGATAGGTGGAATATTGTAACTACTCTAAACTATTTACCTTTTGAAAAAGAAATGGATATCATTTTATCTAAAAATAAAAATTTTAATTCAAAAGATGGTAAAGAAAAAATTTCTAATATGATTAAAGTTGCTGATTTAACAAGAAAAGGCTTCGTCAATGGAGATATTTCTACGGTAATGAGTCCTAGGACCGTTTTACATTGGGCAGAAAATACAACAATATTTAAGGACCATGGTTATGCTTTCAGAGTTACTTTTTTAAACAAATGCGATGAAACTGAAAAAAAAATTATTTCTGAGTACTATCAAAGGTGTTTTGGTGAAGATCTTCCAGAGTCTTCTGTTAATGTCTCTATTTCCTAAATGGAAAAAAATAATGAAATTTTAGATAGCTTTAAAAAAGCAATTACATCAACAATTAAATCAATTGTTGGGAATCAAAATATTGATGTAATATTTGGAGACACAAATAATAAAACAAAAAATAAGTCAATTTCATTACCCGTTATAAAGAAAATAAGTAAAAATGAATTTATTAGAACAAGAGCGATTGCTGACTCTGAAGCGTTAAAGCTTAAATTCTCTGACGAAACAATATTTAAAAGCTATGAACCAGAGGGAAATATTTCGAAAATTTTATATAAAATTGCAGAGAAAATAAGATATGAAAATATAGGATCAAATTATTTCAAGGGAATTAAAAATAATCTAAACCAATTCTACAAAATTAAAGCAAATCAAAATGTAGATTACAAGAATTCAGATTTTGAGTTCATTGATGCTTTTGAATGTTATCTTAGAAGCCATTTATCTAAAATAAAAGATGAACAAATGGAAATTAAATTTAGTAAATTTAAAAAAAAATTAGACTCTAAATTAAAAAATAATTTTGAAAAACTTAGCTCATCTTTTTTTGATCAAGAAAAATTTAATTCTTTAATTTCAAATATTATATCCCAATTTAAAATTGATGAAGAAAAAAAACAAAAAAACAAAGAGGAAAATCAAAAAGATCAAAATAATTTAGAAAATAAATCAAATGAACAAAATAATGAACAATCACAAAATAAAGAAAATAACGAACTATCAATCGATGCAGGTTTGCCTGATCTTGACCAGTTAACTCAAGAAATTGACTCTGAGCTAGAAGAGATCAATGATGAAATGCAAAATTCTTCCAATCCTCAAAGAAAAAATAATAAAAATTTTGGGGACTCAAAATATAAAGTTTACACTCAAGAATTTGATGAGATTATAGCTGCAGAAGATTTAGAAAATGAAGAAGAGCTTATAAGATTGAGAAACAATTTAGACCAACAATTACTTCACTTAAAAAATTTTATCTCAAAGTTGGCAAATAAACTTCAAAGGAAATTACTTGCAAAACAAAATAGATCTTGGGAATTTGATCTTGAAGAAGGAACTTTAGATACAGCGAAATTAACTAGAGTGATTATTGATCCTCTAAATTCTTTATCTTTTAAAAGAGAAAAAGATACAAAATTTAAGGATACTCTTGTAACAATTTTAATCGATAACTCAGGATCTATGAGGGGGAAACCAATTTCTGTTGCAGCCATTTGTGCAGATATATTAGCTCGAACTTTAGAAAGGTGTTCAGTTAAAGTTGAAATATTAGGGTTTACAACTAAACATTGGAAAGGTGGGCAAAGCCGAGAAAAATGGATGAATAATCAAAAACCATTATCACCAGGAAGACTTAATGATTTACGACATATTATTTATAAGTCAGCAGATATGCCGTGGAGGCAATCTAAAATCAATATGGGATTAATGCTTAAAGAAGGACTATTAAAAGAAAATATTGATGGTGAGGCCTTGAAGTGGGCGTATAATAAAATTCAAAAAAGAAAAGAAGAAAGAAAAATACTAATGGTAATCTCTGATGGAGCGCCTGTAGACGATTCAACTTTATCTACAAATACTACAGATTTCTTAGAAAATAATTTAAAACAAACTGTCAAATGGATTGAAAAAAGCTCCTCTGTAGAACTCCTTGCAATTGGTATCGGCCATGATGTTACCAGATATTATAACAAAGCAATCAAAATTGCAGATGTGCAAGATTTAGGGGATGCTATGATTAATCAACTTACGGATTTATTTTCAGAAGACTCTAAAAAAACTGTTCACTAAATTTAACTAATATCTTTCTCTTGATAATTTTGTATTCTGCTAATTAAAATTTTAAAAGGGATTAGCATTAATAATGCCATTACTATTTTTACAAATAAGTCTCCAAAAGCTAATGAAATCCAAGGTATGCCTGTACCTAAGAATGAAATAGAAAAAAATAAAAATGTATCGATTATCGATCCGCAAATTGATGAAGTAATTGGTGCTAAAAACCAAATTTTATCTCTATAGCGTTGAAAAATTTGAATATCAATTAGTTGAGCAATCAAAAAAGCGGTACCAGAACCTATCGCAATCCTAATTGAAATCAAATCTTTAAAATTTGTTGAAATAACTAATGTTAAAAAAATTCCAAATAAAAATCCAAAATAAACTAATTTTTTTGCAATTTCTTTTCCAAAACTTCTATTAGCTAAATCAGTTATTAAAAATGTTATTGGATAACTAAAAGCTCCATAAGTTAAAATATTTTCTAAATTGAATTTTTTTATTGGAAATTGAACTAAATAATTAGATAGGATTATTACCAAACCCATCGAAATTAAAAGTGATAAAAATAATTTTTTACTAGAGTTATGTAATTGAACCACTAAACTTTTGCGTGAATACTTAATTTAAGCTTTTGAGCTTTTCTAGATAATTTCTGTTTTTTTACAGACTTTAAGTATTGATCAAGGCCACCTTTGAAATCTACTGAACGCACAGCAGAACTAGTAACCCTTAAAGAAATATTTCTTTTTAGCTTGTCACTTTTAAAAGTAACTTTTTTTAAATTTGGCAAAAATCTTCTTTTGGTCTTATTGTTAGCGTGACTAACGTTATGACCTTTTAAAGGAGATACACCTGTGAGTTCGCATCTTTTAGACATATATAATTTGTTTGAGTGGTATAATTCTTCAATTTACTATGGTCAAGTTAATATATCTTCATTGACATTGAAATAAGCTAATAATATTAAAATTAATGGACTTTTACTTACCAATCGCTCAAGTTCAAATTAGTATTATTACAATTTTATCTCTAAGTTTTGCTGTTGGATTTTTATCTGGCATATTTGGCATTGGCGGTGGCTTTCTAATGACACCAATCTTAATTTTTTTAGGTATACCTGCTACTTATGCCGTAGCTAATGTTGCAAATAATATTTTAGGTATTTCTGTTTCAGGCGCAACAACCCATTGGTACAGAAAAACCTTAGATTACAAAATGGGTATTGTAATTGTAATCGGCGGACTCATAGGAACATTCTTTGGTATGCAAATTTTTCAATATCTTAAAAATATTGGAAATATAAATACAATCATAGCATTAGCTTACATATATTTATTAGCAATTGTAGGTACTTTAATTTTTGTTCAAGGATTTAAAGAAATTAGTGCATTAAAAAAAAAAATAATAATTAAAAAAAAACTACATACTCATTTTTGGATTCACGGGCTTCCATTTAGAATACGTTTTAGTAAATCAAAATTGTATGAAAGTGCTTTAACTCCAATCATTCTAGGATTTCTAGTAGGATTATTTGCTTCAATTATGGGTATCGGAGGAGCTTTTTTAATGGTTCCGGCGATGATTTATATAATTGGAATGCCAACTCGATTAATTCCTGGAACATCATTGTTTGTAACAATTTTTATAACAATATTTGTAGTAATAGGACATGCTTTAAGCTTTCAATCTATTGATATTGTTCTTGTCACTATCTTATTGATCGGCTCAATAATTGGATTGCATATAGGTTTAAAACTTGCAGAAAAACTTCATGCGTCAGAATATAAAACTTTATTAGCACTACTATTATTATCTGTTGGAATATTTATGGGAATAGAAACTTTTGTTTTAGATCAAAGCACATTTGCATTAAAGTCAATACCAACTTCTATGACAAGTACTAATAGTCTAGAAATTTATGTAAAAAATTTATCTAAAAACTCACCTTTAATTTATGCTTTCTTGTCTATATTTTTTGTAATTATCATAGGATTTATCTTTTCTTATATTCGAGAACTTATTCATCATTTTAGATTGTCTAAAGAAACTAGTGTTAAGAATTTAAACCAATAGCTTCTTGAATATTTTTAATTTTTTCTTTTTTTAATATTTCAATCAACTCTTTCTTAATATCTTTTACAATGCCTGGGCCCTTATAAATCATACCTGTATAAAGTTGCACAGCGGTTGCGCCAGATAAAATTTTATCAAATGCACTCTCTCCGCTATCAATACCGCCAACTCCAATAATTGGAATTTTACCTTTATTAATTCTATAAAAGTTTTTAATAAATTTTGTAGAAATTTCTCTTAAAGGTACACCTGATAATCCACCCTCTTCATTCTTGTATTGATCTAGTAAGTTATCTCTATTTTTGTTTGTTGTGTTTGTTAAAATTACTCCATCAACTTTAAACTTTAAAATTAACTCATTTATGTTTGAAACTTCATTATCTTCAATGTCTGGGGATAGTTTTAAAACTATTGGGCAAGATATTTTTTTTCTTTTTTTTTCTTCCTGAATTTTCTTCAATAAATTAGATAAAAGTTCCTTTTCATGAAAGTCTCTTAATCCTTCTGTATTGGGTGAAGAAATGTTTATTGTAAGATAATTGGCAAACTTATTTAATTTACTTAAACATTCTAAGAAATCTGATATTTTATCTTTGGTATCTTTGTTTGGCCCAATATTAATTCCCAAATAGCCCTCAGGTAAATTATTTAATATTCTATCATAAACTAAATCCGCACCTTCGTTGTTAAAACCTAACCTATTAATCATTGCATTATCTTTTTCTAATCTAAAAATTCTTGGTTTAGGATTTCCTAATTGTCTTTTTGGCGTGATAGTTCCAACTTCGACAAAACCAAATCCAAGATTAAATAATGAATTATATACTTCTGCGCTCTTATCAAACCCTGCGGCAAGCCCTATGGGATTTTTTAATTCTTTTTTAAATAAATTGATTGATAAAATTTCTTCATTCTCAACTTGAAAAAAACTTTTTGGTATAAAATTAAATTTTAGAGATTTAATAGCTAAATCATGCGCCACTTCTGGATCAAGATTGAAAATATACGGTCTTAAAAATGAAAACATTTAATTATTTTTTAATTTTTCATTAATCAATTTAATAGTATCTTTTACTCCAAAAAAACTAATAAAAAATCCCATTCTAGGTCCATCTTTAGAACCAAAAAGAACTTCATAAATTAATATAAACCAATCTCTTAAGTTTTTTTCATATCCATTTTCTTTACCTGTAGAATAAACTACTGTTTGAATATCTTCTGGTTTAGTCTCTTGGGCAATAGTTTCTAATTTTTTTACTAAATTCTCTAGCGCCTTTTTTTCATCCTCATTAGGTGATTTATATTTTTTATTTGGCTCAACTTTATCCTTAAAATAATTAATTGCGTATTCTGTAAGCTGGTCTAAGATTAAATAATTTTTTGGTTTAATTTCATCATGAAATCTTTGAATAAACTTCCATAAAATTTCTTTATTTTCAGCGTTGCTTGAGCCGACTAAGTTTAAGAGCATTGAAAATGACATCACTATTTTTTCATTTGGTGGCTTTCCACTGTGTACATGCCATACTGGATTCAATAATTGTTCTTTAGGTGATTGTTTAGGAAAAGACTCTATTAAAGATAGATATTCATCAACTGCTTTTGGAACTACATCTGAATAAAGTTTTTTTGCCCTCGTCGGATTTTGATACATATAAAGCGATAAACTTTCTGGCGATGCATACCTGAGCCATTGCTCGATAGTTATTCCATTACCTTTCGATTTAGAAATTTTTTCCCCTTTTTCATCTAAAAATAATTCGTAAGCAAAACCATTAGGTGGTTTTTTTCCTAAAGTTCTACAAATTTTATTTGAAAGTATAGCGCTTTCAGTCAAATCTTTACCGTACATTTCAAAATCTACATCAAAAGTAAACCAACGCATTGCCCAATCAACTTTCCATTGCAATTTACAATTTCCATTTTGAATTTGTGTTTTTAATTTTTTGCCACCATTATCAAAAGTGACTTCTCCAGTTTTTTTATCCATTTCTAATAGAGGAATTTCTAAAACTTTTCCTGTTTCAGGACATATTGGTAAAAATGGACTATAAGTTTTTTTTCTTTCACTTCGAAGTGTTGGAAGTATTATATTCATAATATCTTCATATTTTTCCAAGACTCTCAATAAAGATTCATTAAATATTCCTTTTTTATAATTTTCTGTTGAACTTTTAAAAGTAAATTTAAAATTAAATTTATTTAAAAAATCTTTAAGCATTTCGTTATTATGCTGACCAAAACTTTCAAACTTATTAAAGGGATCTGGTACGCTCGTTAAAGGTTTTCCAATATTTTCGTGAAGAATTTTATCATTAGGAATATTTTCAGGAACTTTTCTTAGACCATCCATATCATCGGAAAACGTTATTAACTCAGAGTCTATTTTTGTAATATGATTTAAAGCATTAATCATCATTGTAGTTCTTGCTACTTCACCAAATGTGCCGATATGTGGTAGTCCACTTGGACCATAACCAGTTTGAAAAATTACTTTTTTTTTATCTGCTATTAATTCTTTTCTATCTTTTAGAAGTTTTCTTATCTCGACAAATGGCCATGAAGATGTTGATTGAATTAAATTACTATCGAGCATAGAGTTGGTTTATTAAATTTTATGTACAAAATACAGAAATAATTACATCTTAATAAGTTGAATTTTGTAAACATTCAAATAATCTGATTTTGAAATGGCTTCAAACAAAACTGTTTTTTTTATCATAGGTACTTTGCTAATTATTTTGGGTTTATTTATGTTGATACCATATGGTGTTCAAACGTTTTATAAAGAAAATAGTCATAGTTTTTTATCTTCTTCATTTGTTACTATCCTGATTGGCTCCTTGTTTGTTTTGGCAAATATACAAAAAGAGTATCGGCTAAATTTAAAACAAACTTTTCTCTTTTCTACTTTTGCTTGGTTATCAATCGCAATATTTGGTTCAATTCCCTTCATATTAGCTAATTTAGATTTTTCTATAAGTGATGCATTTTTTGAGAGCATGTCTGGAATAACTACCACTGGTTCAACAGTGATAGCCAATCTAGATCAAACACCAAAAAGTATACTTATGTGGAGAGCTATAATGCAATGGCTAGGTGGGGTTGGGATAATTGTGATGGCAATAACTGTCTTGCCTTTGCTTAAAGTTGGTGGGATGCAATTATTTAGAATTGAAAGCTCGGATAAGCCAGAGAAAATTCTACCAAGAACTATTCAAATAGCTTCGATTATAATTTCAACTTACCTTGTCTTAACTCTTAGTTGTGCATTCTTTTATAAAATTTCTGGAATGAATTTTTTTGATAGCATTGCCCATGCAATGACAACTATCGCAACCGGAGGTTTCTCTACGCATAATGACTCGATCGGATACTTTAATAATCCAAAAATTGAATTAATTGCTATAGCTTTTATTATTCTGGGTAGTATTCCTTTTATTGCTTATTTAAAATTTATAAAAGGAAATAGAAAAGTTTTTTTTCAAGATGTTCAGATCAAAGGTTTAATTTATCTATTTTTATTTTCAGCAATAGCTATGTTTGTTTATTTACTATTTACAAATAATAATATTTTAACAATTGAAAAAATTAGAATCGCTTCTTTCAATGTTGTTTCCATTCTTTCTGGTACAGGTTATGTGACTAATGATTTTAGCTTATGGGGAAAGTTTCCATTAATATTCTTTTTATTTTTAATGTTTATTGGTGGATGTGCTGGATCAACTGCGTGCGGTATAAAAATATTTAGATTTCAATTATTATTTTTATTTTTAAACAATCAAATAAAAAAATTAATTTATCCAAATAGTGTTTTTGTCTTAAAATATAATAATCAAAAAATTACTGATAATTATATGAACTCAATAATTATCTTTGTTTTTGCCTACTTATTTATTTTTATTTTAATAGCTATGTTATTATCAATTACTGGTCTTGATTTTTTATCTGCTATATCGGGTGCGGCAACTTCTATTTCTAATGTAGGACCTGGTTTAGGAGAAATGATTGGACCAAATGGGAATTTCAAGGCGATTCCTGAGGTATCTAAATGGATACTTTCTTTTGGAATGTTGCTGGGACGTTTAGAATTATTTGCAGTATTAATTTTGTTCTTCCCGTCTTTTTGGAGAAATTAAAAATGAAATTTATAAACTCTTTTTCTCCATACATAGACAGAAGAATGTTAAGAATTTTTCTTTTAGGATTAATGAGTGGATTTCCCTGGGTATTAATTGGAAGCGCATTAACTTTATGGCTTAAAGAAAATGATTTAAGTAGAACAACAATTGGTTGGGCAGGATTAATTTTTGGTGTTTATGCAGTTAATTTTTTGTGGGCACCATTAATAGATAGGTTGCATTTACCTTTTTTATCTAAAAAAATTGGTCATCGAAAATCTTGGATAATTCTAATGCAAAGTTTTATCTTTATTTGCTTACTATTGTGGAGCTTTTTGGATCCTAACGAAAATTTATGGTTAATAGTCGCAATTGGATTGGGTATTGCTATCTCATCAGCAACTCAAGATATTACTATTGACGCATTAAGAATCGAACAGATAGGTGAAAACGAAAAAGATCTTCTAGCTGCCGGAGCTGCTATATCAGTAGTTGGTTGGTGGACTGGCTACAAAATTGGGGGATTAATATCACTCGTAAGTGCTGATTATTTACAAAAAAATGGCTTTGAAAATTATTGGCAAATATCTTTTTTAATACTTTCCTTAATAATTTTAACCTGTAGTTTCTTGCTACTTTTAGTCCCAGAAAAAAATTCTATTGATAAAAAACAACTTCAAAATTTAGCAGATGAAAAACTATTAGCTAAAATTGGTGTAAAAAATAAAGTGACTAAGTTATTAGCTTGGTTTTATGGAACGACAGTAAGTCCCTTAATAAGTTTTTTTAAAAAAAATTCCTTAAAAGTTGGATTAGCAATTTTAGGATTTGTATTCTTATTTAAAATAGGAGAGGCTTTTTTAGGAAGAATGTCAGTTGTTTTTTATAAAGAAATTGGTTTTTCTAAAACTGATATTGCTCTTTACTCAAAAGGAATTGGTTGGCTAACTACTATCACTTTTACTCTGCTTGGAGGATTATTTGCGGTTCGTATGGGTTTAGTTAAAGCGATGTTTGTCTCTGGAATTTTTATGGCAGCAACCAATATTTTATTTTCTATCCTCGCTTGGATTGGCGACTCAACAATTTTCTTTGCCTTTACAGTCTTAATTGATGATCTTGCAGCTGCATTTGCAACTGTAGCTTTTGTTGGATTTATCTCTGCTTTAGTAGACAGAACATACACAGCAACGCAATATGCTTTGCTTGCTTCAATTGGTACTGCTGGCAGAACTTTATTTGCATCTTCTTCTGGAATGATGGTGGATTGGCTAAATGGAAATTGGATTATTTTTTTCATCATTACAGCTCTAATGGTTATTCCGTCTCTAATTTGTTTATTTTTTATAAAAACAAAACTTAAATTAAATGAGTAAAATTTATACAAACAATTATCCATTTTTAAATTTGTATAAAAAACCTCAAGCTAAATCTGAGATTGTTACTCAAATAATTTATGGGGAGTCATTTAAAATTCTTCAAACTTCAAAAAAATGGTTAAAAATAAAAATTAAAGAAGACGGATATATTGGCTTTATCAAAAAAAGAAATTTTTTTAATCAGATTACCCCTACACATAAAGTTTCATCTCTTTCAGCAAATACTTACAAAAAACCTTCTTTAAAAAATAAAATTGGAAAACTTCCTTATTTATCGAAAATTAGAGTTGTTCAAAAATTTTCAAAATTCTCTAAATTTAATAATCAATGGATTGAGAGTAGATGTATAAAACCTATAAATTATAAAAATAAAAATTACTTTAAGGATATTAAAATTTTTAAAAATGTTAAATATAAATGGGGTGGAAAAACTTTTGATGGTATTGACTGCTCAGCTTTAGTTCAAGTTCAATTAAATTTTAATAATAAATTTTGTCCAAGAGACACTAGCCAACAAGTAAAATATTTTAAAAAAAATATAACTTTAAAAAAAATTAAAACAAATGATGTTATTTACTGGAAAGGACATGTGGCTGTTGCTATTTCAAAGAAAAAACTTATTCATGCTTATGGTCCAAGAAAAAAAACAGTAATAATGGACATTGAAAAAACGATTAAATTAATAAAAAAAACTGCAAATCTAGACGTCATTTCAATTAAGAGAATTGCATAAAAAAAGGTGGCTTCAGTCTCCCTCCACCACCTTAAGTATAATTTAACTGATTCGCTTAATTTAGATTAACTCTTAATGATTGAACTGTTGATAAAACTTGGCGGAGAGAGAGGGATTCGAACCCTCGATACGGTTTCCCGTATACACGCTTTCCAAGCGTGCGCCTTCAACCACTCGGCCACCTCTCCAAGGTCTAATTTATGTTCACAATTATATTTGTTAAGTTTTCTAAAAATTCTTGCTTAGTTGGTAGTTTATTTTTCTTCATTTCTTCTTGGATGCTTTCATAATTTTTTTTTATAAATTCAATTTTTTCAACTAAACTCTCAATGTTTCTTTCTGCAACAAATATTCCTTTTTTGTCCTCTATTACGTGGTCTATATCTTTAAAAACTATCACAGGTCTTAAACGTGCCAACGCCTCCAGAAGGACCATTGGATGACCTTCTGTAAATGATGGTAAAATAAAAATGTTATGATCATCATAATACTTAATTAAATTAGTTTCATTATTTTCAATTTCAAAAATTTTTATATTTTCAGGAAAATTGAATTTATCAAAATTATTTTCTGCTCCAACTATTGATAAATTTATTTTTTTTTTTGATTCTTTTAAAATCTTAATTAATGAAAAAATTCCTTTTTCTTTTCTAATTCTCCCCACATACAAAAGTTTAATTTCATTAGAGTTGACTTTTTTTGCGTCTTTAAACCAATTAAAATTTAGCTGTGAAGGAGCAACTATCTCACCATTTTTATCTCTTAAAATATATTTTCTAACACTAATAAAATTAGATATTTTTGAAATTATAGAAAACATTAAATGATAAATGCTAGGACCAATAAAACCTAATATTGAACGATATTCTGCATATCCATCACTTCTTAAATAAACAATCGGCTTTCTTCTAAATAATTTAATTAAAATACAAGCTAAAAATGTAAATGGAGAAATAGAAATTATTAAATATTTAGAGTCATCATTTTTAAATGTTTTAAAAATTTCATATAGATAAGTAAAAACATTATTACAATTCTTTACATTACTTAAGTTTATTAGATGATTTCTTATAATTTTAGAACTTCTGCCTATTAAATTTATTTCAAATGATTTGTTTAAACCTTCTGGTGTAGATTTAATGTCAATATTGTCACAAAAAAAACCATCTCCATTATTAAAAATACTTTCATTCGAAATAATATTTAATTTTCGCATTAAGTTTCTTTATTAATTCTTAAAACACCAATAAAAGCTTCTTGAGGAATTTCTACTCTTCCAAACTGTTTAGATCGAGCTTTTCCCTTTTTTTGTTTTTCAAGTAATTTTCTTTTTCGATCTCTAGCCCCTCCACCATGAATTTTTGTTAACACATCTTTTTTAAAACCTTTAATTGACTCCCTGGCTATAATCTTTCCTCCTATTGCAGCTTGAACAGGAATCATAAAATTATGTCTTGGAATTAAATCTTTTAATTTTTCACAAACCTGTCTTCCGGTTCTTTCTGCAAAATCTTTATGAATAATCATAGCCAGTGCATCTACTGGTTCAGAATTTACAAGAATTCCAAGCTTAACTAAATCTCCCTCTTTGTAACCAGATATTTCATAATCAAAACTAGCATACCCACTAGTGACTGATTTCAAACGATCATTAAAATCGAACACGACTTCATTAAGAGGCAGTTCGTAAGTTAGAACAGCTCTTTTTCCAGAATATTCAAGATTTGATTGAATGCCTCTTTTGTCTTGGCATATTTTAATAATTGTTCCTAAATATTCATCCGGTGTAATTATTGTGGCTTTAATCCACGGTTCTTCAATTTTTTCGATAAGAGAAGGATCTGGCATATTGCTTGGGTTTTGAAGATCTAATACATCTCCCCTTGTTTTGTGCACTTTATAAATAACCCCTGGAGTAGTTGTAATTAAGCTGACATCAAATTCTCTTTCTAATCTTTCGGTAATTATCTCAAGATGTAACAAACCTAAAAATCCACATCTAAACCCAAGTCCAAGAGCGCTTGATGACTCTGCTTCATAAGAAAAACTTGCATCATTAAGATTCAATTTAGCTAAACCGTCTTTTAGCTTTTCATATTCTGAGCTATCAACTGGAAATAAACCACAAAAAACTACTGGCTTGCTAGGTTTAAATCCAGGTAAAGGATCATTGATTGGGTCTGAAGCATCACAAATCGTATCTCCAACTTTTGTTTCGGAAAGGCTTTTTATGCCTGTAATTATAAATCCTATTTGTCCGGGATCTAATGATTCTTCGTCTATTGGTTTTGGAGTAAATACTCCAACTTTTTCAATTGTGTATTCCTGCTTATTAGACATTAACTTAATTTTCATTCCTTTTTTAATTTGGCCATCAACTACTCTGACTAAAATTACCACTCCAAGATAAGTGTCATACCAACTATCTACTAATAAAGATTTTAATTTGTTTGTATTGTTATTTTTTGGAGCAGGTAAAGTTTTAACAATAGCTTCTAAAATATCCTCAATCCCTTCTCCTGTTTTTCCAGAACAACTTATGGCACTTGATGTGTCAATACCTATAACATCTTCAATTTCTTGTTTTGTTTTTTCTATATCAGAAGCAGGTAAGTCTATTTTGTTTAGAATAGGTATAACCTCATGATTTATTTCTAAAGCTTTATAAACATTGGCTAAAGTTTGAGCCTCGACACCTTGTGTGCTATCAACAATCAATAAAGAACCTTCACAGGCAGAAAGTGATCTACTAACTTCGTAACTAAAATCAACATGACCTGGGGTATCTATAATGTTTAGTATATATTCATTACCATCTTTTGCTTTATATTTTAATCTAACGGTTTGTGCTTTAATGGTAATGCCTCTTTCTTTTTCGATGTCCATCGAGTCTAAAACTTGAGCTGACATTTCTCTATCAGTTAGTCCACCACACTTATGAATTATTCTGTCAGCAATTGTAGATTTTCCATGATCGATATGCGCAATAATAGCGAAATTTCTAATTCTTTCGATGTTTGACATTATGACCTAATTGTTGCGCCTGTTTGATCTTTGACAGTATTAATTATTTTTTGGCTAATCTGATCCAAATCATTTTCAGTTAACGTTTTTTCTTTTGATTGAATAATAACATTTACTGCGACTGATTTTTTTTCTTCGGGCACATTGGCACCCTCAAAAACATCAAAAATTGTAACTGTTTGAATAATCTGATCATCAATTTTTTTTATTATTTTTTCTAATTTACCTGCCGTGAACGACTTATCTATTACAAAAGCAAAATCTCTTTCTGATTTTTGAAAATCTGAAGTAACAAAATTTTTCTTACTAATTCTAACTTTTTTATTAGGTTGAGAGATATTCTTTAAAAATATTTCAAATCCATAAATATTTTTTTCTTTAAAATCTAAATTTGAAATTATTGATGGGTGAATTTCTCCAAAATAAGCTAAATGTGGGCCCTTCTCAGATTTTAGATTTATAGATCCAGATCGACCAGGGTGATAACAATCTTTTGTATTATTGCTAATAATTAGATCCTCTTCATCTAAACCTAATTCAACTAAAGTTTTAATTACATCTGCTTTCACATCAAACACATCTATTTTTCTAGATTTCTCTAACCAACTTTTTTTACCTACATATCCTGATTTTAAACCACCAATAACTACTTGTTGCTCACCAGGATTTTTTCCAAAAAAGATTGGGCCTACCTCAAACAATGAAAGATCATCATAACCTCTATCTTGGTTTTTTTTTAAATTAATTAACAAATTTGAAAAAATTGATCTTCTCAATACATCTAGATCAGAGGATATTGGATTAAAAATTTCAATTTTTTGCTCTGTGGGAGTTAATTGTTTGTCTATTTTTGAGTTTGTAAATGACCAAGTTACAGTTTCGATATAACCTTTTGATGAAACTGATCTTTTAGAAAGATGAAATAATTTTTGTTTAAAATTTAGAGTATCTTTATTTCTTTGTTTGTTGGGTTCTATTAATTCAATTTTATCAAAACCTTTAATTCTAATTAATTCTTCAATCACATCTTCATCATTTAAAATATCCGGTCTCCAAGAAGGAACTGTTATTAATAATTTTTGCTTAATTTTTTTAACAGAGCATCCAAGGGAAGTTAAAATCTTACTTGCCTCCTGAATTGAAATCGAAATTCCAATTAATTTTTTAAACTTCTCAACATCAAAAGTTATATTTTTATTTTTTTCTACAATAGACCCTGTGATTAAAAACTTACTTGCTTCACCACCACAAATTTTAAGAATTAAATCAGTTGCTATTTCAAGTCCCTCTTTAATAGAATTTGGATCAATACCTCTTTCAAATCTAAATTTTGCATCTGTATTAACGTTAAGAATTCGAGCAGTTTTTCTTATGGATGATGGCAAGAAATATGCAGACTCAAGCAAAATATTTTTTGTATTAAATTCTGTAGATGTAGTTGAACCTCCTATTATACCGCCAAGACCTAAAACACCTTTTTGATCTGCTATTACACACATCTCACTTTGCAGATTATATTTTTTTCCATCTAACGCTTCAAAACTTTCATTATTTTTAGCTCCTCTTACAATAATTTCATTTTTAATTTTATTTGCGTCATAAGCATGCAAAGGTCTATTAAGATCAAACATTACATAATTTGTTATGTCCACAACAGCTGAAATAGGTTTAAGTCCTAAGGCTAATATTTTTTCTTTAAGCCAAGTTGGACTTTCTTGATTTTTTATATTTTTAATATAGCAACTACCGAAAGCTAGACAACCTTGATTTTTTTCCTTTGCAATTGAAATTTTAATAGGTTGTTTAAAATTTTGTTTAAAAGAAATTTTTTTTAGTTTTTTTAATTTTCCCAAACCTGATGCAGCTAAATCTCGAGCTATACCTCTTACACCTAAACAATCAGGTCTGTTAGGTGTAATTGATATATCAATAGATTTTTCTCCATTATTTTTAAAATAACTTTTTCCAATCTCATTTTCTTTATTTTTTAATTCAATAATCCCATTACTTTCATTCGATATATTTAATTCACTTTCAGAACAAAGCATTCCACTAGACTCGATGCCTCTAATTTTTGCTATTTTTAATTTAAATTTTGTTTTTGGTATAGTTGCGCCAGGTGGTGCATAAATTGTTACCAGACCATCCCTAGCATTTGGAGCTCCACAAACTACTTTTACAATTCTATTATTCCCTACGTTTACATCACAAACTTTTAATTTATCTGCGTTAGGATGTTTTTCTGCTTTGATTATTTTAGCAATCTTAAATTCACTGAGCTCTCCTGAACCTTCAGAAATACTTTCAACTTCAAGACCAATATTAGTTAATTGATTTATAAGTTTATTTTCATCTGCTTTACTGTCCAAATGCTCTTTTAACCAAGGTAAAGTAATAATCATTTACTTAATCCTTTGTAATTTGTTGGTACATCAAGAGGATCAAAACCAAAATGATTTAGCCATCGATAATCGCTCTCGAAAAAAGCTCTCAAATCATTTATTCCGTATTTAAGCATTGCAAGCCGATCTATACCCATACCAAATGCAAATCCTTGATATTTAGTAGGATCAACTTTTACATTTTTAAGTACATTCGGATGAACCATTCCACAGCCTAATATTTCTAGCCATTTATCTCCTTCACCAATAACTATTTTATCATTTTCAATTGTATAACCTATGTCAACTTCAGCTGAAGGTTCGGTAAAAGGAAAATGGCTTGGTCTAAATCTCATTTTAACATTTTTAACCTCAAAAAATTCTTTAATAAAATAGTCTAAACATCCCTTTAAATGACTCATGGTAATATCTTTATCTACGTGTAATCCTTCTAATTGATGAAACATAGGAGCGTGTGTTTGATCACTATCACAACGATAAGTTCTTCCTGGCACAATAATTTTATAAGGCGGTTTTTCATTCAACATTGTTCTTATTTGAACTGGAGAAGTGTGTGTTCTTAAAAGAATTTTTTTATTTTCTTCTAAATAGAAAGTATCATGCATATCTCTTGCGGGATGATTGTCAGGAGTATTTAGGGCCGTAAAATTATTGTACTCTGTTTCAACATCAGGGCCCTCAGCAATAGAAAATCCTATTTCTGAAAATATTGAGGAAATTTCATCTATAACTTGTGAAACTGGATG
>ERZ887851.1924-NODE-1924-length-17041-cov-10.519310_pt1 | contig 17041 bp, 9 predicted proteins | sample MGYA00521100_ERZ887851 | MGnify/ENA primary metagenome ERZ887851 (study PRJEB32303, sample SAMEA104408602) | aquatic metagenome | biome: Brackish water; feature: Pelagic; material: water | place: Baltic Sea | collected 2014-06-06T16:11:00 | depth 11,444 m ...
GGGGTACAACTATGTACACATTAGAATGAAAATTGATGATTGTCAGCTATTTGTATATAAATACAGGACAATAGGGGACAAAGTAAAAGGAGCCGCCGACTCCACTATAACGATCCCTATCAGATTCTTTTTCAATCTTTTAGGGTTTTTTATTTTAGTTATGTTCGGTATTTGTACGACTATAATATTTTAAACCCTAAAAACTTTCCTAACCGTTTATTACCTGACAGTGGGAAGGGTTTTGTAGAATGGTATTTATGTACTACTATTGAACTCAAATATTTCATACCATGAAAAGAGCCTTTTTACCCTTCACTATAGGACATCTATTATCCGCATTCGTGGGCCTTATTATGCCTATGGATTTGCAAGCACAAAATTTTAATCAACGAATTATTGAAGCTTACCAACTCACCGAAATAAATCGTGCAAATGCACACTTAAATTCTGTTCCTATTACAGTAACCGATGCTTATTGTGAACGAAGTGTGGGGGGAATAAATGATTTTTACTCTGAAGGTGACTATTGGTGGCCCGATCCAAATAATCCCAGTAGTCCCTATCAACAAAGAGATGGACAAACCAACCCTGAAAATTTCACGGCACATCGGTATGCCATGATTCGTTTAAGCGAAATCACTGCTACATTGACTTCGGCCTGGTTGCTCACCAAGGATAAAGCCTATTCAGAAAAGGCACTGGAACATTTGAATGCTTGGTTCGTAAATCCTTTAACCATGATGAATCCTCATTTGCTATATGCTCAAGCTATTTATGGAAAAGTAACCGGCCGAGGGATAGGATTGATTGATGCCTACCATTTGGTAGAAGTTGCGCAATCCGTTAAGGTTCTTGAAGATCAGGGAGGAATCAGTGCTGAAGAAGCTGAACAAATTAAATCTTGGTTTAGTGCATTTCTAAAATGGATGACCACCCACGAATATGGAATTTCAGAAATGAATTGGAAAAACAATCATGGTACTTGTTGGGCAGTAACCGCATCTTCAATGGCCGTTCTCACTAACAATGAAGAAATCAAAAAATTGTGCATCGATCGATTTAAGAACATACTGCTTCCAAATCAAATGGCTGCTGATGGAAGTTTTCCATTGGAATTAAACAGAACCAAACCCTATGGGTATTCTCTGTTTAACATAGATGCTTTTTTCAATTTGGCTCAACTATTAAATACGGAAGAAGACAACTTGTTTGAATATGAAACTAAAGAGGGAAAGTCAATAAAAAAAGGGCTTGAATTTATCTATCCTTATATCAAAGAAAAGTCTAAGTGGCCCTATGAAAAAGATATTTACATTTGGAATGAGTGGCCTGTATCCCACCCCGCTCTTTTATTTGGTGCATTAGCCTATCGTAATTTCAATTACTTAGACTCCTATCTTAAACTCCCTAAGTATCCCTCACATTCAGAAGTCATTCGTAATCTACCCGTAAGGCATCCGCTCATTTGGATATTAAATTGAGGGGGGATAATACCCTCAACTCTTCTGTGCTAAAGAGGGGATGTGGAGGCAAAAAATCCTGACATACTTCCCTGCCTGATTCCTCGTTGAAGAGGTAGGGTTGAAAAAAATGTAGAGGGGTGACATGAATCAAAGTGAATTTGTCAGAACCTACACCGGAGAGGAATCTATTCAACCCCAATAAAAGCCCTAATGCATACCGTTTATAAGTGATTTTTTGAATTAAATTCCCCTTTTTAATGTGTCTGAGGTAAAATTGCTGCAGTACTGCTCACAATAGATTTGAGGGTTCTTCCTGCCTCGCCGTGTAATTTATCCAATGTCATTTTATTCTCTATTCCAATCTACTCCCCGTTTAAGATGGATTGAATAATGTTTTTTATCTTGCTTTTTTTTCATAAAAAAACAACTTATAACGATTCACAGCTGATTTAAAAAAACACTACGTACATGTTTGAAAAAAATATTTCAGGAAAATTTTATTCCACCTCCCAGGGCTTTCGGCCCAATACTTTGGTTGATCCAATTCGTAACCTAATACGCTTATTTATTTTACATTTTTTATTTTTCGCCTCGGCTCAATCTCCTGTTGAAGTGGGAGGAGTTCAATGGAAAGCCGAATGGATTACAGCAGTTGGACAAAAAAACGAGCCTAACAATTGGACGGCATATGGTAAAGCTTTTGATCTTAAAAAAGTTCCTGCCAAAGCTTTGGCCAAAATCGCTTGTGATTCGAAATACTGGATGTGGATCAATGGAACGCCAGTAGTATTTGAGGGCCAACTCAAAAGGGGCCCCAATCCCAACGACACCTATTATGACGAAATTGACATCGGCCCCTTTTTAAAAGAGGGTAACAACTATATTTCCCTTTTGGTGTGGTATTTTGGCAAGGAGGGTTTTTCTCACAAAAGCAGCGGTAAAGCCGGATTGATTTTTGACTGCCAAAGCCCGGATTTCGAACTGATTTCGGACCGTAGTTGGAGGGCAGCCATCCGACCCGAATTTCAAACTGCAGACCCTCCATTGCCCAATTGGAGATTAGCAGAATCAAGCATCAAGTACAATGCCCAGTTGGGCAATTTTGATTTCATCAAAAATCATCAAAACATACAAAATTGGGAAGCTGCAGTTTCACTTGGAGCTTATCCTACCTCACCTTGGAATCATTTGGTCAAACGTCCCATACCTCAGTGGAAAAACTACGGTTTAAAGCCCTATGAAAACTCCATTGAGTTTCCCTTCATGAGCACCGGAGACACCCTAGTTGGCCAACTTCCCTACAACGCACATGTTACCCCTTATTTTAGGATTGATGCTCCAAAAGGTCAACTGATCACACTCCAAACAGACCATTATAAAGGAGGGGGACCGGTCAATGTAAGAGGGGAATACATTACTACAGAGGGAGAACAATCCTATGAAAACCTTGGCTGGATGAATGGTGAAAAAGTTTATTACATCATTCCCAAAGGAGTAAAGGTCTTAGATCTGATGTACAGGGAGACCGGTTATGACTCCTCTTTCTCTGGCTACTTCCGATCGAATGATTCTTTTTTTAATACCCTTTGGGAAAAAGCCAAAAGGACACTTTACGTCACCATGAGAGATACATATATGGATTGTCCAGACAGAGAGCGAGCGCAGTGGTGGGGAGATGTTGTCAACGAAAGTGGAGAGGCTTTTTATGCCTTAGACCTCAAAAGTCACTTGTTAACCCAAAAGGGGATTTTGGAATTGATGGCCTGGCAAAGAGCGGACCATACCCTTTATTCCCCAGTGCCCAGCGGTAATTGGGATAAAGAATTGCCGGGCCAGATGTTGGCCAGTGTGGGTTATTTCGGCTTTTGGAATTATTATTTGAATACTGGAGATTTAGAAACGCTTAAAAAGGTTTATCCTGGTGTGAAAAAATATCTTGAGGTTTGGAAATTGGATCAAAATGGAATTCTCATTGACAGAATCACAAAAAATACCGAGACCACGTGGTATTGGGGAGATTGGGGTGTCAATGTGGACAAGAAATTACTGATCAATGCTTGGTATTATCTTGCACTAAAAGGGTATCACTTGATGTCGGTGGCACTGGGAGATCAAAATGAAGTCCATTGGTCTCAACAGGCCATGGTTGATTTTAAGCAAGCCTTTAATCGATTTTTTTGGAACGGCCAAAGTTATAAATCCCCAAATAATACGGCCGAAACAGACGATCGTCCACAAGCCCTGGCAGTAGTCTCTGGACTTGCCGATGTTGATCAATACGACGCCTTGTATAGCGTTTTCCTTTCTCAGGAATTTTCCAGTCCCTATATGGAGAAGTACGTTTGTGAAGCATTATTTCAAATGGGACAGGAGGAGTATGCCCTTGAACGTCTGAAAAAGCGCTTTAAGTTTATGGTCGAGAGCAAGGAACACACAACCCTATTTGAGGGCTGGGGTGCCGGGAAAGAGGGTTTTGGTGGAGGGTCAACCAATCATGCATGGAGTGGAGGCGGTTTGACGATTTTGTCTCAATACGTATGTGGCCTATATCCTATAGCTCCCGGATGGAAAAAGTTCATGGTCAAACCCAACCTGGGCGGACTGTCCTATGCAGAAACAGGAAATATAACCATGGCTGGAAAAGTGGCCATTGCTCTAAAAAAAATCAATAACGGAATGGACATAAAACTCACGGTACCCCACCAAAGTGAAGCACACTTATATGTCCCTGTAGAATACAAAAAAGTGTACATCAACGGAGAAATCAAAAACTCAAAAAAGAATGATGATCACTATAATTTGATACCACTTACTGGGGGAACTTATGAAATCCGCTACCGCTCCTTTTGAGATTTCATAATATATAATTATAGTAAATATATTTTTTCGATCCCTCCATCGAAGACTATGGAATGAGATTTTGGATCAGATTGTTTTTTAATGAATTACGGTCCTCTTTTTGAAGGATTAGTGCTTTTTTCAGTGAAGGGATCAATGGGACGGCGTTGAGTTTTTTGAGAAGGGCGACTTGGGAAAAATAGTTGAACGAACTCAGATGTTTCGCAAAATAGGATTGGGCGATACTGTCTTTAAATATTGCATTAGGCATTTTTTCGATCGCAGTTTTGACAAAATATCCGCCGTTGGGGGTAATCATTTCAAGAACTTCATCTCTATAATTCAGAAAATCAGAGGGATGGAGATTATGAATCATAAAATAGTCGATGGCCCTATCTTTCTGATTCACCAATTTTTTCAGGAGTTTTTCATCCAATGAACCCATGGTCATCTTGGTGATGCTATCCGTAAATTTCCTATTGGCCAAGTGCCAGAGGGTATAACAGGAGTAAACCCCTCCACCTACCACGATGTCATTGATTTCTCTGACGGTGGCTCCCGTAAAACCATCTATTTCGGATTTACGCGTATCATGAATCAGCTCTTCTTTTTTATAACTTCCGATAGGGGAATTGGGATCTTTGAGTAATTTATCCAATTTTTGGTAGTCTTGGTCGGTAAATGGGATATGATCCAGTTTGGTCAATCCTCGACCCGTGAGGGTATCATAGGCCATGAATCTGCCCATAAGATCCCATTGCATGATGATCTCAATTTCATAGCATTTGTCTTTTTCACACACTGGAGATTTGATATAGGCCCGATAGGAATCGAGAAGACCACTCTCATCTGAAATGATTTCGAATTCAAAAAAGGGTTCCTCCTCTTTCAGAACGTCATCAGCACCCAATAAAACAAAGAAAAACAGACAAAAAAGGGTTCTCATTCAATCCTTGGTTTCCATTAAAGTTCTCCCCAGATTATAATTTTGAATTTTGGGTAAATCGGATTTTCCAACGCCCTTAAGCATGAGCTCTTCTAAGAGGGAAAAATGATTCTGGTACAAACCTCTAGGCAGGGTGTTCTTTGCTTTACAAACGGATGCAGCCATACCTATGACCTCTCCCATCATACCACAAGTCCTCATGAGTCTTACCGTTCCCAAAGCCACATGAGAAACACTGATGTCACGACCCGCCATCATTAAATTATCAATGTTTTTGGAATACAGACAACGAAAAGGAATGGGGTAAGGATATATGGAAATGTGCTCGGCGATGGATCGGAAAGCTTCTCCCTTAAAATCTTTTTCATTTTGAAGGTCGGGATAGTGAAGATCTATACTCCACGAAGTGGGCGCAGTACCATCGGGTAAAAAATTTTGTTGGGTTAGGTCGTTTTCGGTCAAAATATAATCTCCCACCAATCTTCTGGATTCTCGTTTACCCCCAATGTAGGCAACCCATTGAAGCTTTTCATGGGCAAACTTTTGTTTTTCTGCATGATGATTTTTAATATACGACCAGTTGGAGAAAACCACCAATAAACCATAATCTCTTATGAATTCTGCTTCCCGAATCATATCTTTCCCCATCCCGGTTTCCCAATTCCAATCTCCTCTTGTAATGGTGTATGATTTTTCATCATCCATAGGCAGACCCCAGTCAATATCTGGGAATGCAGAGGGTTGGCTTGATTTTTCTGAAAACCACTGAACGGAGATTCCCATGGTCAAATTATCGGCAACATCGGGGGCAGTGGGTTCGTTAAAAGTTGCCTTACTCTCCCTCCCGTTGAGATATTCGGCACCCGCCAAATAACCTAGGGTACCATCGCCCGTACAATCGGCAAACAAAGGTGCCTCAAAAGCCAATTTTTCTCCGGTTTCCAAGTTTTCAGCCAAAACCTTTTGGATCGAATTTCCTTTCATTATCACCGCATTGGCATGATGATTTAGAAAAAGAGAAATATTAGATTCATTCCGAACCGCATTGAGTTTTTTCTGATCTTCATAATAGTCTTTGGGTTGAGCGTTCCCTCCTCTTTCAGGACCAATCTCATTCACCAAATTACCCAATGCAGGATAAGGTTCAAGGTTGATTCTGGCCCCCAAATGAACCCTTACCTCAGAGCTGTTGTTCCCCCCCAATATCGGACGGTTTTGGATAAGAGCCACTTTCAAACCATGACGTGCAGCCGATATAGCCGCACAAGTTCCCGCCATTCCTCCTCCAACGACGACAAAGTCAAACTTTGATGATTGGGGATTTGGATTGATCCCCGATTTTTTAATTCTAAATGAATCTAATGCTGCCCATTCATTAGGGGGGAGGTCCTTTTTGTTTTGAGTAAAATAAATCGCATCGATACGCCCATTGAATCCTGTTAAATCATGAAGGCTGATGGTTACTTCATGGGATCTAACTTTTACTTTACCCCCAAAATTCCAATGCCAATCTTTATGGTCTTGTCCAAAATTTTTGGGAAGGGTCTGGCCATTCAATTTTATTTGAAATTTTCCCGCAGCTCGATCCGACCATGGTGCATTCCAGTTTCTTGTTCTTACATAAACATAATAATTTCCCTTGGCAGGAAATCTGACCTTAGTGGTGGCCTCTTTTACCGGGGTACCCATCCCGTGTGCGATCAAATATGGGGAACCCATAATGTCCATGGATTGTTGATCGATAAACCATCCGCCCTTTTCGTCGAAGGACTCGGCTTCAACCCATATGGATTTGGACTGACCCCATGAGCAAAGCATAAAAAGACTAAAAAGGAGGACGGCCCAACGGTATTTATCATTCGATTTTTGATTGATATAAGCCATGAGTATCGTTTTAATTATTCCTGATTATCGGTACGAAAAGAAGACGCGGGTAAACCAAAAGTATTGAACAGGTTTCCCACAAAGAAATTTTTCCATCCGTATCGGACCTCTTTAGGATCTTTAACTTTTTCTGAGAAAACTTCCAAGGTTCCATTTTTCAGAATTTTGGCTGTTGCCGGTTGATAAATACCCTCTGCCCCCGCAATTTCAAAGTCATTTAAAAGCTTTCCATAAGTAGTTAATCCCCTGGGGACGTAATCAAAAGATATCAAGATTTTATCTCCATCAATTTTATGAGATTTATAAACGGGACCGGAAAATTGAATTCCTTCCACCTTATAATCTTTTGCTAAGGCCCAATACGACAATCGTTCTCCCACCTTGATTTTTTCTGCAGGATGTATGCTTTGGTGTTCGCCTATATCGAGGGTAACGGCCATACCCACATGATCCAACAAATCCATGGTTTTGAGTTGGGTCTCTCTGAGCAAGGCACTGTTGACCTCGCCTGTGTATCCTCCATAGGGTGCTATTTGCACATAGTAGAAAGGCATTTTAGGGTTGAACCACAACTCCCTCCAGTTTTGAATCATTAATGGGAAGGTGTTTTGGTAAACCTTGGGATGATTTCGGTTGGATTCTCCTTGATACCATATCACTCCTTTTATTGTGTAGTTCAACAAAGGATGAATCATCCCATTGAACAATTGAGAGGGAGCATCTTGCTCTCGCTTATTTACAGCCAAATGGTATCTAAATGTGTTTTTTTCTTGTACGGTGACCGCGCTTTCCATGGCTTCTTTCTGTATCCAAGCTTCTACAGGAGTCCCTCCCCAACTGCTGTGGATGATCCCCACAGGAAGATCCAAAACCCGGTTGAGTTTTTGAGCGAAAACGTAGGCTACTGCGCTAAAATCTGGGGTGTTTTCAGGGCCGGATTCTTTCCAAGCCCCCTCACAATCATCCACAGCTTGAGGACTTGAATTTCGCTTTACCGTAAACATTCTAATGTTTGGATTCTTGGAGTGGAGGATCAATTCATTATTATCGTTGATGGGCTCTGATGCATACCCCTTAACGGGCATTTCCATATTGGACTGGCCCGAAGCCAACCATACCTCTCCTACCAAAACATTTTTTAGGGTAATGGACTCCTTGTTGCAGCTGATTTTGATGCTATAAGGTCCTCCTGCTGGGGGAGTATTGAGTGTGGTTTTCCATCTTCCCTTCTCATCCGATGGAGTTGATTGGACAGCATGGTCCCATGAAGCAGAGATTGCTACATTTTTGTTCTTCTCTGCCCAACCCCAAATCTCGATCGAAGTGGATTGTTGAATCACCATATTGTCTGAAACCAGACTGGGAAGTCTGAGTTTATTTTGGGCTGTTAAGGAGGGTCCAAAAAAGACAAGGACCAATAAAAGTAAAAGTGTTTTTTTCATCAATTGATTTTTTTAGTTTTTAATTCGGAAGGTAAGCCCGATTATTTGGTATTTTTTGAGTTGATGAGGGGACATGACAAAAGAGAAAAAAGGCCGAAAAATACAACACAAGACCCTATCAAAGTAACGATTCATTAGTTAGCTGTATTTTTTATGTCACAAAAAATTAAATTTAAAAATTATATCGGTCAATTTAAGAAATTTACTCTACGATATTTTGATTTTTGTCCCCTATCCTATTTTTGAGTGGATAAGGGGGTTGCACTGATGTTTTGAGGCTGTCATTGATAGGTTGACCATCGTAAGTAAAAACCAAAAAAATCGTGGAGCGGTCTGTTCATTTATGCACCTACGAATTACAGCAGAGGGAGCCGCCAAATCGACCAATCTGCCCAGAGTAACCCGCGTTTTAGACTTCTTTTTTACAGTTGCCTTTTACTTTTTTTACTCCTTATTTCAATAGTTCAATTGTAGCATCTATTTTTTTGACTCTTAAACGTTTACCTTATCCAACAATAAGATTGTGTTTGAATCGGATGAGAAAAACGATTCCGTATTTTCAATAAAATAAATTTGTAAAAACGAAGGTAGTCTGTAGGCTTTCGATTTTAGCTTTTAATCACTTGAGTCGAAATTATATAAGAAACTGACCATTATTTATTTCATCACAATATGAGTTGAAAATGGTATGTTCCTGAATTGAGTTGAGCCTGAAAAGCATTTTTATTGTTTTTAGAAAAATTAACCCCATCACTATCTGTTATTTTTCTACTATTTAATATCAAGGTTGCACTGCTATTGGGGGGTACAACGACCTGGTAAAAAACTTTTCCTTTCTTTTTTTTCCAGCTGCTATGAATTTCACCGTAAGGTCCATTGTGTTGGGCTTCAAAACTTTCTAAATCGTTTACAAAGTGAGGTTCAAGTAAAATGTTTTTAAAACCGGGATGTTCAGGGTCGGGTTTGATGCCCCCCAGAGCCTTGTAGAACCAAGCGCCAATTTCTCCAAACATAATATGGTTTCTGGACATGGCTCCTTTTCGCTCTTCGTCCACTTTCCAATCCTCAAAAAGTGTAGTAGCCCCCTCTTTGATCCATGCACCCCAGGAAGGAAAATCTTCTTGGGTAGCAACTTCATACGCCAAGTCTGCATGTCCATTTTCACTTAGCGCATTGAGAATGGCTTTACTGCCCAGCAGTCCAACATCAATATGACGATGGTCCGAAATTACTTTTTTGGCCAGGTTATGGGCTACTTTTTCTGAATACCCGTCTGGGACAATTCCCCAAAAAAGTGCTGTACTCAGCTCTGTTTGAAAACCGCTGCCGTAATTCGCGGTTTTTGGATCAAAAAAACGAGAATTGATTTCTTTCTTAATATCCGCTGCCAATTGGGAATACTTTTTATGATCCGCTTCTTTTCCAAATAATTTTGCTGCTTTCGCCAGGATACTTGCATCTACATAATAGTAAATCGAGGAGGTAAATATCTTAGGCGTTTTTGATTTTACAGGAACCCAATCTCCCAAACCCCATTGGGTAATGTATCCTGGACTGATTTCAGTAATATGGTCCACATACCTTTTGATGTTGTCATAACAATCTCTCAAAAGTTTTTGATCTCCATAAAACAAGTAAATATTCCATGGAATAATGGCCAAACTACTGGTCCAATCAGGGCCATTACCCCACGCATAACCCCATCCACTCGACGGAATAATGGAAGGAAGTACTCCGTTGGACTGTTGTTCATCCCGATGATCGGCCAACCACTTTTCATAAACAGTGATGCCATCAAAATTGTAAAGCCCCATTTCTATGGCGATATGAGCATCTCCTGTCCACCCGTTTTTTTCACGTTGTGGGCAATCGGTAGGGTACCCGTACAAGTTGGAAAGATAGGCATTGTTGGTAGCCGACCAAAGTTTGTTAATCAATGGGTTGGAACTGTTGATCGTTCCAATTTGAGGCACATCGCTGTGCATAAAAATCCCAGTGATGCTTTGCTCTGTGAGCTCAATGGGCTTAGAACTGAGTACTTCTATATATTGAAACCCTTTGTAGTTAAACTTGGGTGCAAAAGTTTCAATCCCTTCACCACTAAGGGTATAAATATCTGTCTGAAAAGGATCCGTATCGTCGGTTGGACGATAATGAACAATGATATTTGAAAGGTCTATTTCACCTTTCTCATCCAACAACTCTGAATGGGTTACTTTGAGGACTGTTCCCGGCTCTCCTCTCAATTTTATTCTTGATATTCCTGCGATATTTCGTCCAAGGTCAAAAATATATTTTTGAGGATTGATTTTTAACATTTTTACGGGTTGTATTTCGAAAGTGTGTTTGATGGGATGTAAAGCCTGAGCTACAATATTATTTGAGGGGGCAGAGGTAACAATACTTTTTTTCCATTTGTGGTCGTCAAAACCAAATGTGTTCCAACCTTTTTGCTCCAATTGAGCATTCTGGTGTTCGGCCGTGTAAATACTGTTGAACACCAATGATCCTGATGAGTTTTTCCAATCAATATCAGATGAAAATGTTTGTTCGGAATCGTCTTCATAGGTGACTTTCAAATCCAAACAAAACATGGGTCTTGCCCTCCACGGGGCTTCATGAAAATACCAAACAGCAGTGGACTGGTGGTTGAACCAACCGTTACCGAGTAAAACTCCTATGGCATTGTTTTGCTTTAAAAGAGAGGTAACATCATGAGTCACATATAAATTTCTGCGATCGAAACGGGTGTAGGTTGGATCCAATTGGTGATCCCCCACCCTTTTTCCATTCAAATAAAGCTCAAATAAGCCTGCGGTGGCAATGTATACCCTCGCCTTTTTTATTTTCTTTGGGGTTGTGAATTCTTTCCTGAAGTAGGGGCTCTCCTTTATGTTGATATCACGATGGTCAGAAATCCATGAACCTTTCCAGTTTATTGCCTCTATCATACCCATCTCAAAACTGGCAGGAGGACTGGTTGGAACCTCATTGTCATTTTTATCCCAAACCGCAACAGACCAGTAATACTTTTGGAACGCCTGTAATTCTTTTCCCTGGTAGATGACCATTTGATGGTCGGAATTGATTCTACCTGTATTCCAGTAGGAGCCATTTCCGGCGGCGACTTTGAGGGAGTCTGTTCCTACGGAAATTTTGTAGGCTTTTTGAATAGCACCGGGTCTTTGATCCTTGATCTTCCATGTCAACCGGGGGTTTTTGATATCAATCCCAATGGGATTGACCAGATGTTCACTCTTCAAGTCGTATAAACCTAACGCCTTATTTTGTGAATGTACAGTACATAGAAAGCCCAAAAAAACAAATGTTATTATATTATTTTTTATCATAACGCTTCACCTCTTTTTGTATTTGTTAAAATAATTTAATCTATTTAAAATAATCCTTAAGATCATTTATTTTATTGCAAGATAGAAAAAGCATTAACTCATTTAATTTTTCTGCCTTTTTTGGGGAGATATTTAAATGATCGGTGATTTCAAGATAGGTTAAGTTTTCGCGCTTGGCTGGCCAAAATGTTTTCGTAAATTTATAAGGGTGTTTTTGAATTTTATAATTTAATCATTCACTTGATTCTCTGGTTCTATACTGTAAAGTTGACTCCAAAGAAGGGTATCATCTGATTTCGGATAACTTTGATTCCGTTCATTTTAGGATTATTGAAGGGTTTATAAAGCATGTTCAAATGATAAACGTATCGGAGTTGACTGATAAAAAAGTAAGTTATTGAGAGATGATTCAAATATCCAGCAAATAGAGGAGATTCAGGATAGAATCGATTAACTCTTAAAATGACTATAAAAAAATCATAGGATGAAAAGAAGATCAATGATAAAATCCATGGGAAGCGTCTCTCTTGGAATAGTAGCCCCCTCATTATCAAGGGCAGAAAAATGGGTTGAACCTTATGAAACCCAGAAACAAAATATTTCGACCGATATACTGGTAGTAGGTGGAGGAACGGCCGGGACTATTGCCGCCATTCAAGCAGGCAGGACAGGTGCAAAAACCATATTGATAGAAAGTGGTAGTCAATTGGGCGGTTGCACCACCACTGGGGGGGTGTCTTTCCCAGGTATTTTTCACGCTTGGGGAGAACAGATCATCAGTGGGATCGGTTGGGAATTGGTTTTGGATGCCGTAGAACTCAATGGAGACCAATTGCCCGATTTTTCAAAAATACCCAAATCACATTGGAAACATCAGGTAGCTGTAAATCCAGCAATTTATGTAATGTTGGCAGAAGAAAAATGCCTCGAGGCAGGAGTGGAGATTCGTTATTACGAAACCCCCACTATGGTTACTTTTGAGAATGGTAAATGGCTGGTAGAAAGCGTAGGAAAGGGTGTCAAAACTCTTATTTCGGCCAAGCAATTGATTGATTGTACAGGCAATGCCTTGATCGCCTCTATGGCTGGTTATAAAGTGCTTAGAGAAAATGAAACCCAGCCAGGTTCTCTGGTTTACAGCATGGAGGGCTACGATTCTAACCATTTGGATTTTTCTAAAATCCCCAAGCAATACCATAAGGCCTTGCATCAAAATATGTTGACCTCTCAAATCAGAAAAACCGGAGAAAACACCTTTGTTCCCTACGGATATGTTTATGTTTATGGTGCCGACTCTACCACATCGGAGACCCATACTAAAGCCAACCAACAAGGTCGTCAGAATCTACTGAAGATGATCCGAGAATTGCGAGAGCTTCCCGGATGCGAAAACATCAGGATTACTTCCATGAAAACAGAAACAGCCGTTCGAGAAACCTTCAGAATTGACGGTTTGTATAAAATCACAAAAGAAGATTATGTATCGGGGCGTTTACAGGAAGATGCCCTATCCTATAGTTTTTACCCCGTAGACCTTCACCGTAACGGCCAATCCATTTATCAAGAATTTCTAAAACCCAATACAGTAGCTTCCATCCCGATGCGGGCACTAATTCCAAAAAACAGTGAAAACTTTTTGGTTGCCGGTCGTTGTTTGAGTAGTGATCGCTTGGCCAACTCAGCGCTTCGTGTGCAGGCCTCTTGTATGGGCATGGGGCAAGCCGCAGCTGTCGCCGCCTCCCTGTCCGTTGAACAAGGTCTGACTCCTGCCAAAATCGATCCCAATTTGGTCAAAAAAAGACTCAAAGAATATGGGGCAATCGTTCCCAGTTAATTTTGTTGTGTAAATAATTGCCGATGTCCTCTTCTGTTTCCAAGTATGTTTTGACATTTTGTTTTTTGGCTTTGGGTTCGTGTTATTTGCTGAAACCTAAAGTCCAGTATTTTATAGGAGATAGTGATGAATGGTCATTAAATTTAAAAAATGAAAACTACACCTCATTTGGTGACAGTCTTTTTTTGAGGCAAACTTCCGATGGAAATCCTAAAAGCTTTTATCAACATTTTAGTACTGGAGTCTGTTTTGACAATCAATGTCGTCCGCTAGACATTACCTTGCATTGGAGTATTAGTGGAAGTTATTTGGGCTTTGAGATGCCCAGGGGGGAGTTTTTGAGTAAAACAGACCATGATCCCTTTAACCGAAAAGAATACCTTCAACTGAACGAAATTCTCTCCAATGCTGATCTTCCTTTCAAGGACATCCAGTACCACCAACTAATGAATCAGCCTGAAAACTCAACGGAATCTGCAGATGCTATATCGGGAGCAACTTCCGAACAGATCAAAGACATTGTGGTCAAAAACGCAGCCTATACCACCTACAAACTTTGGAAACTGGTTTATGGAGAGAGTCAAAAATTCATTAAGCAGTACACCGAAAAACATCTCAACAACATTAATCTACTGACGGTTCTTAATAGTAAGGATCGTAATGATATCGTTTGGGGTCTTACCCATATGAAAGACACCCTTTCTTTTTTCACACCCTTGAAAAACCGATTGATATCGCTGATTCAAAGTAATGATTCCTATCTGTCCTACAATGCCGTTCACGCCATTCCAAAAACCTATTTGAGTGACAGTGATTTTTTGGAAATCCTTTTTTTAAATTATCTAAATACCTCTGACGCAAGTACCAAAAAAGTACTATTCTCTAAATTAATAACAGCCCCTGAACTCCCTCAGCGATTGGTTGAAAAATCCTGGCATTCCATTCCATCAATGCCTCCACAAGAGATCATCAACCTACTAAAACTTTATGAAAAACAGGGTATAAAAGACCTTGAAACCCTAAAAGTATTGGCAAGAACTTTAGCGCATAAAAACCATTATATCTCCAAAAATATCTATGACTTTTTAATCAAAATCCAAACGGATGATGAATTTGTTTTGGAGTGCTTGAAGGCCTACAAAAACCCATAAAAACTAAATAAAGAAGAATTGTTTTCGTGATTTACCCTCGATTCATGGAACTCCTGTAGTTTATATCGTTGCCTGAAAAAAAACGAAGTGGTGACATTAGAATTAAAAGAAGAGAGACAACAACCTCAATAAATTTAAAAGCTTCATATAAGGAGGAACTATATCAAAAATTGGAGGGTCTGGATGGAATATGAGAAACAGTTGTATCTTTAAAAAAATTTTATTTTTAATTAAAATCAGGCCATAATGAGCCATTACACACACTATCTGTCAGTCTTTTATCTCTGTTCTACCCTCCTGGTTAATGCTCAAGAAAAAAAAGATTTTCGCATTCATTCCCATAACGATTATCATCAAAACATTCCCTTTTGGAAAGCCTTTTCCAATGGTTTGACTTCTATAGAAGTAGATGTTTTTTTTAAAAATGGCAGCCTGTTTGTAACCCACGATGAATCAGAGATCATTAGGGACAGAACCATAGAAAACTTGTACTTAGAACCCCTCCAAAAGGTGATAGAATTGAAGTTGGGAAATCTTGATCAACTTCAACTTTTAGTAGACTTCAAGTCTGAAGCATATCGTTCGCTCGACCAATTGATTGCTACTTTAAAAAAATATCCTGACATCATCAACGATTCTAGAATTTCGATTGTAATTTCAGGAAACCGACCCAAACTCGAAGAATACAAAAATTATCCCTCCTATATTCATTTCGACTACCAAAGTCTGGAGAAGATCACAGAGGAGGAACAGTTGAATAAAATCGCCCTAATCAGTTTAAATTTTAAAAAAACATCCTCTTGGAATGGAAAAGGGAAACTTACAACATCGGACCATCAAAAAGTTTCTTCTGTAATTACGCAAGCTCATCAAATGAATAAACCTTTCCGATTCTGGGGAGTTCCCGATTCCAAAACCGCTTGGAAAACGATGAAAGAAATGGGAGTGGATTTTATCAATACCGATGACCCTGTGGAATCTTCGAAATACTTACAAAGTCTCGACCGTCGCATTTATCATCATCAAAACATTTCTTCTGTATATACACCCACTTTTGAATTCGATCAAAAAAACATACCGGTTAAAAATATTATCCTATTGATCGGAGATGGCAACGGCTTGGCTCAAATCACTGCGACTGAGATAGGCAATGCCGGACGATTGACCCTCACCCAACTCAAAAGCATTGGACTTGTTAGAACTCAAACCGCTGATGATTTAACGACCGATTCTGCTGCTGCTGCAACCGCTATGGCCACAGGGATCAAAACCTACAACCGTTATTTAGGAGTAGACCCCCAAGGTCAACCCACCGAAAACATCACCGAACTCTTAAACCAAAAAGGGTTTGCTTCGGGATTGATAACCACCGACCGCATGACAGGAGCAACCCCTGCTGCTTTCTATTCCCATCAAGCAGACAGGTCACAACAGAAAGAAATATCACACGACTTAATCGATAGTAAAATTTCTCTTTTTATAGGAGGAGGAGCCGATGATTTCGAGGGAGATACTCTCGAAAAAAACTTTGAGATTGTTGAGCATTTGGAAATGATTGGCAAAAGCCAAAACACAAAAGTAGGGCATTTTCTTTCCAAAAATGATGTCCCACCCATTAAAGAGGGAAGGGACGTCTCACTCTCTTCTATCACCGCTCAAGGATTGGCATTCCTTAAAAAAAAGAATACTCCTTTTTTTTTAATGATCGAAGGCGGTCAAATAGACAGTTTTGGTCATGAAAATGACATTTCGGGAATCATCAGCGAAGGCATTGATTTTGACAGTGCTGTAACCGAAGCCCTCCAGTTTTCTGACCAAACCGGCAATACTTTAGTCCTTGTGACCGCTGACCACGAAACCTCGGGTTTGAGCCTCCCCGAAGCCCATCCCAAAAGCCGTATCATCGAAGCTGATTTTTCTACAAACGATCACAGTACCATCATGATACCTCTTTTTGCCTACGGGCCCCAGTCTTCCGAATTTTTAGGCGTTTATGAAAACCATGAGATTTTTTGGAAAATCCTTAAGGTGCTGGGTGTTTCTCAAAATTGATCATGCTTCTTTTTGAGCCCCAAATAAAAAACAAATGCTGAACTATTTTTGTGAAAATTTATTTAATATATTTATTAATTA
>ERZ887851.1925-NODE-1925-length-17031-cov-20.625707_pt1 | contig 17031 bp, 14 predicted proteins | sample MGYA00521100_ERZ887851 | MGnify/ENA primary metagenome ERZ887851 (study PRJEB32303, sample SAMEA104408602) | aquatic metagenome | biome: Brackish water; feature: Pelagic; material: water | place: Baltic Sea | collected 2014-06-06T16:11:00 | depth 11,444 m ...
ACCTCACCCAGAGCTTCAATGGCCTCGTCACCGGTCCGGGCGGTTCCCCGAGTAGCGGCTCTCACCGCGCCTCCGGTTTCGGCCCCTTGTAGGAGGGCCTCACGCATCGCCCTACCGCCCGCAAGGCGTGACCCGGCTAACGCCGTAAGCCCGACATCGGCAACGCTTCCAGCCGCCTTAGCGCCCTTGATAACCTTGCCACCGAAGTAGGTGAGGTCTGGGATGAACAGGTCTGCAAGGGCTCCACCGTAGTACGCCGCTGACTCTGACCCGTAGTTCTCTTTGTAAGCCTCACGAACATCGGGCATGTCCACAAACAGGTCTTTCATGGTTCGACCGACCGTGGCGTTCTGCACAATCTGGTCTTTCCAGTCCATGTTTGGGTCAGCAACCCGGAACCCGTAGGGATCCATCTCCTGTGCGGCTTCCGAGCCATGGTCAACCGGTCCGAAGGCGGGCATCGTAATGCCCTCTGACACAAAGCCGACAATAATAGGGGGCACATCCAAAGCCTGAAGGCCCGCCCGAAGGTCGGAGCTAAAGTCGTATCCAGTGGTGGACTCAACAACCTTGGCGACGGGTCCGCCCAAACCTCCTGTTGAGAGTGTGCTGGGGTAGTTCTCATCCCCCAAGACACTGCGACCCAACTGTTCGGCTTGGTAGGCGAACGCATCAGGGTCAACAGGCTCCCCGGCCTCATCGACCTCGTAGGTCAGAGCATGACGGGTGGCTACCTCAGCGGCGGCGGCAATCGAGTCGCCGATAACGCGGACACCGGCCCCAAGCGGAGTCTCGACACCGCCAAGAGAGAACCGCATAGCGTCAGGAACATACTCAATCAGAGGCTCACCTTCCAGGAAGGCTTTGGACTGTGCTTCCTGGAGTGCTTCCGCCGTCATGACCGGGCGACGGGTGAAGATGTCATCTACGTTTAGCTCAGTGTCCTCAAACAGATTGTAGAGCATCTGCGCTCTCGAAGGCCCGTCATCCGGCTCGCCTGAAGGAAGGTCCACCCGACCGCCTGGGCTAACCAGGGCACCCGCTTTCCGCCCCGCTTCGAGTCTTGTAAGCTCCTCCAACTGGGCCTGTTGCCCCGGTGTGCGGGTGAACTCCCCCGCCTTAGTCGCCTCAACGGCTTCTTGCACGGCGGTTCCGGGCGAGATTACGGACTCAAGTTGGCCAGCGGCCTCTACCTCGGACGCAGGAAGCTCCTGAAGGCCCCGCTTGGGTGTAAGCCGTTCAATCTCGGCGTCGATTGCCATATTGCGCTCAAGTCGGGCAATCTCGGCTTCAATAAGCTCAAGCTGGGTCGGATCAGACATTGCTACTGCTCCTTGAGTGCTCTAAGCCGGGCGAGGTAGTCAGCGTCTGTCTCGCCACTCAAGCGGGGAGGAAGACTGGCCGCCGGTCCCGCTACAGGGGGCTCGATAACCGGGGCAGTAGCGTTGTCGGGGTTCACCGGGGCAACTCCTTCTGCTTTCAGACGGCGAGCCTCCAGACGGGCGGCTTCCTCCGGGGTCAGGGGAGCAAACGGAGAGCCTGCGGTGGGGCCTGCAAGCCCAAGGGTGGGCGGTGCCCCCGGCGGGGGCGCTCCAGCCTCTACAGCAGGCGTGACGGGCGGGAGAGGCTGCCCACGCTCACGGAGAGCACGCTGTTCACGCTGGAGGTCTGCGAGTTTGTCGTACTGACCGCTCTCGGCAAGGGTCAGAGCAACCCCGCCCACGGACGGCCCCGCGAACTCCCGACCTTTGTACCGACCTGAGACTGCAATGAAGCCGTCTTCAGTACGCCGGTAGCGAGGCTTGGTGGCGTCACTCTCGTCTACAAACTCGTAGCCGACTTGACCGGGGCCGACAGCCTCCGCAACGGAGATAACTCCACCGCCAAGTTCCAGAGTATCAGGAGTGATGCGAGGCTGCTCGACCTCGGGCTCGGCGACCGGCTCAGGCTCCATGGCGGCTTCAAAGGCTTCGTCCTGCTTGGCGGCCTCGCTACGGGCGGCTTCAACTGCAACGGCGGCTTCAGCAAGCGCGTCGTCGTCCTGAGCCAAGGATCTCTCTTCGTTACCTGTAAGCGGAGCGGCGATATCGGGAGGCTCCCCCTCGCCTTGAAGTCCACCCTTGACAATCCCGTCACGACGGAGTTTGAGGGCAATGAGGTACTGGATAGCGGCTTCGTTGTTCTCGGGGGAATACTTCTCCTGACGTGCCTTGTTCTCTTCCCGCTTGTTCCTACGAAGATCTTTGCGGTCTGCACCCTTCTCCTTGCTTCGCGGCGCACCGTAAGGGGTGCTCATAAGCGGCCCACGGAACTTACGAGCCTCGTCGTTGAGCAGAGCCTCAAGCTCACCCACGTCCAGCTCCTCGCGCGACTGTTCCCACAGTCGGTAGACCTGCTTCTCCAGCTCGGTCTTCGGGGTGATGTCTTCGTAGGCGCGGGCAAACGAGGGACGGACACGGGCCTGAGCGGGGTCTCCCCGGTACGCCATGAAGTGTACTTCTTCCGGGGTGTAGCCTCCACGCTCAAGGGCACGCCTCTGTGCCTCCCTGTAGGGGTCTTCGTAGGTCGGACCCGCTTTTTGCCTACGCTTGAGAGCGGCTTCGGTCTGTACGGCGGACAGGAACTCAGCCGCGAACCACTCAGCGTCCGCTGTGAGGTAGCCCCCGGTGTCACGCGCAAGCTGGTAGGCTTCCCGGGCCTTTTCGTATTGCTCGGCGTCTTCAAACTCACTGAGCTTCGCCTCACCGGGGGAATCCTCGTCACGAAGACTCTTGAGAAAGAGGTCTCTGAGCTTCTCCTCCTCCGGAGAAAGCCCACTCAGCTTCTTCCGGTGAACAAAGGAGCTCTCACTGGCAACGATGCTGGCGGCGGCTTTCCTCAGCTCAAGGGGCTTACTTGGATCCTCAGCCAGAGCCTCCAGGTCCACTTCCGGGGTGCCCGCCGAGTTGGCGTACCGGGTGCGAGCATCTTTGTCAGCTTGCGAGTTGGTAGCGGATACGACAGCGTTGTAGGTAGTGTCTTCGCCGAACAACCGCTGAACAGACTTCGCAAGCGCGTCGGATCGCTCGGCAAAAACAATATCGTAGCCGACCTTCTCAATAATCTGCTTATAGGCCAACCGGGCCAGAGCAGGGTTGTTTTCCCTGCTGGCGTGCTTCTCCGCAATCTTGACGGCGTTCTCAGCCCTCGCCCTGTTATCGTCGATCCCGATGTTAAGGTCTTCAAGCTCTGCCTTCCCAGCAGAACCGGGGTTGGCGGCCTTGTTCCGGGCGGCGTTCCCTGCGGATTCAACCCCTACCCGGTACTGGTTGATAACGTACTGAGCGTCCCGCAGGCTGCGCTGCTCGCCCCACCCGGATGCACGCTCACGGTACGTCTCCGCGAGGCGTGCGGTGTTGGCGTTGGCCTTGAGGATTAGGTTGTCAAGCTCACGGAACGCCTCCTGCTCAGACTCGACTTCTTTGATCGTGTATTCGAGGACTTCAGCGTAGTAGACGGTCGGGAAGTAGACTTCGCGAAGGTAGTCTGAACGAGTGCTGGAAAGTGGCATTTACTTCTTGCCCCCCATGTAGCTTGATTTCTTTGACTTCTTTGTCATGCCGCCCGTCGCCTCAGCCGCCGCCTCGATTTCATACTCAACCCTAAGCTGCTCAATCTTCAATGCTTCCGCTTGGGCCTGCTCCTGCAAGCCGATGCCGATAGCGGCTTGACCACCTTCGACAAGCCCACCTGTGAGAGCAGAAATCGCCGCAGCCTTGGCCTGAGCCTGCTGGTTCTGGAGGGCGGCAAGTTCATTCTGCTGGGCCTGCTGGGCGGCGGTTTCCTGAGCGGCGATAATCTCAGCACCGGCTACGCGAGCCTGCTGTTCTGCATCGGCTTGGGCTACTTCAGCAAGGAACAACTCTCGACCGGAGCCTCCCGCCGCCTGACGTTGCTGCTCAGAGATGGTCTGCGCTTGACGTAGCCCCGCGCCCCGCTGAGTCGCGAGAGAAGCCTCAAGCCCCTGCCTGTCAGCCTCAGACAAGCCAAGCTGGCCGGATTCCCGGAGCAACTCCAGTTCCCGCATCCTCTCTTCCATCTCGGGAGAGAAGGACTTCTTGGCGGCGATGGCACCACCTACGCCTTTTGCGACACCAAGTCCAGCGGATGCGATCCCGAGTGCTGCCATTGTTCCAATGGGCATGCTGTTCTCCTACAGGTAGTACATTTCGACGGCGACGGACCAGTTGACAAGCACAACCCGGTCCACCTCTGAGAAGCTACACAGCCCGATGACGTAATCCCCGACGCCGACGTAAGCGGTGTGCGTTCCGCACCGGGTCCCCCAACCGACGATCTCGTAAGGGGATGTAGGCGACTTGTTCGTTCCGCTCCACCCGTTGTTGTTGTTTAGAACCTCCTGACCCTGCTGTGTGAGGGCCGGGAGGTCGGTCTGACCTTGAATCGTGCTGTAGCCAGCGAAGTAGGGGGCAACGAACGCCACACGGTCAACGGGGGCGGGGAGGCTTGCGGAGGTCGAGTAGCCGTTGTCCGGTCCTGCTGCCATCTCCCACGAGTAGTGGAACACCAGCGTTCCCGGCTCCATCACTCGGATCCTCAGAGCCGCCTGTGGCACCGGTATCCAGTCCTGTGACCCCGACTTTGCACCGCTCAGGAAGCTACTGGTAAACGTCGCACGAACAAGGGGGCCGCCGCTACTTTGACCGCCTTGGTAGCCCGTGGCACCGTGCTGTAGGCCCGTGTAGGCGTTGAACCGAGGGCTCTGAACATGCTGGGCTTCGACCCAAGCAGGGGTGTTCTGGAGGTCAGGGGAGCCTACGCCTTCATGGAGGTAGACCTTCAGGGCATCGAAGTTCCCCTGAATGTCTGCGGAGTTACAGAGAGTGCCCGGTGCGAAGCCGTTGGGCGGGGTGTACGCCATCTACTGAGTCCTCTGCCAAAGTGCCGTCAGGAAGCCACCGCTGTAGTCCAACTTCTGACTCGAACCGCCAACCGCGTCGTCCACCAGCAGGTAGTTCTCGGTTGCGCTTTGGGCGGGGTGATAAATACCGTGGATCACCACTCGGATACCGTAGACGGTGATACCGGGAGTCGTGGGGGCGTAGTAGAAGCTCCCGCTCGACCCGTACCAGCCTGTCTTGTCAGCAGTGTTGGCTGAGTTTGCTTTCCCATCGACGGAGTTGATGGTCGAGAGCCGCCATGCCGGAACCACGGTGGCGTGTCGGCATCCCAGCAGGGACCCACCCTTCCAAGTAGAGAGCGTAGTGGTGAAGTCAGTGCCGCCGAAGACGGGAACGAAGTTTGAGAGGGCCGCACTCGTAATGTCCCACTCCAGACTGATAATCCAGCAGTGTCCACCAACACTCAGGTTCACGGTGCCGCCACCTTGCTTCTTGATTGGCAACATAGACGGGGATGCCGTCCAAGGTGTGCCGCTGTACTGTGGGTGGACCGAGAGATCCCAGTAGATCCTGAGAACGTCGTTGGCTCCAATCGTCCACGTAAGGTCAGAGGCATCGAGCCGTGTTTCCGTACCGCCAGAGTTCTCGACGGGGAACTTCACGGCTGCGGTTGACGCTGCGGTCTGGGAGGTCACCGTGTTCACGGTGTTCCGGGTCCAGTCACCCGTACCGAGGTACGTCTTGGCGATATCCTTCGTGATGATCCCGTCCGTCAGGTGAGGCGTGTCAAACGCTCCATCGCGGGTGTTCTCTTGGTTGAGCGTTCCGCCCTGTGTGTAGTCACTGAACCGGTTGTTCAAGTCCGTGGCGTCCAAGGGGTCACCCGGCTTGATGCGGCCTCGTTTGATGCGGGACATTAGCGGAACCTCCCAATGGCGAGGGCCTTGTTGCCCCAAGAATGAAACTGCATCACCCTACCGCCTCCGTCCTCCTTCACGATGTCGTCTGGACCGGAGGCTGTACCGCGCCACTGGAACAGGGCTTCATGGTTGCCGGGAGGGAGTTGCTGTGTACCGAACAAGCGGTAGGACTGGCACCCGATGGCCGGACCCCACGAGTTTGCCACCTCGACCCCGGCGACGAGGATCCGAAGGTTGAAGTGCTTGGGGTTGGGCGGGTAGGCGGCATTGAGGGTCTGGTGGCACCACCCGTTGACGTAGCACGACCCTCCCCACTCGATGAACAGGTTGCCACCACGGAAGTCCGTCAGGGTCTTGGTGAACAGAGTCTGCCATGACCCCCCGTAGACCTGATAGGTGGCGCACTTGAACTGCCAAGCCGTCGTGGAGCCATCCCGGTAGTTGCCCTGCTCGCCCGGATTGGGCCCGCCACTAAGCTCCGTGACGTACATATGGTGTAGGGCACCCGGAGCCAGCCGAGCTTCTGTGACGGCGTTCACGGGCATTTGTGTACGGTCAAGCGTGGTGATGCTCGACTGGTTCGAGCGGAACTCCTCCGTGATGGAGTCTGCGTCGAGCAGGTTCTTGTCACGCTGCTCGTAGGTGGTCCACTTGCGGCTCATACTGAGTGCCCCTTGATGACTCGGGTTCCACGAGCAGTGAACTCGATTTCCCAGCCGACCAGTGTGAAGTCTTCAACCGACTCAACCTCAAACGCGAACCACGCCGCGCTTTGAGTCGCGACCGAGAACCGCATTGGTACGAAGTCAGCCCGTTGCCATACGTCCGTGTTGAAGATGGCGGTCTCGCGGGTTGGGAACGTGGTCGGCCCCATGACCCGCTTGAGAGTCTTGTCAGGCGGCTGGAGCTTGTATTCCGAGGTCAGGGAGTTGGCGTTTAGCTGGTGGTCCTTGTAGGCCGACAACTTGATGCCCTGTGAGCCTTCCGTCTTGACCCATATGGTGACGTAGTGGACCTGCTTCTGAGCCTGAGCGTCACCAAGGTCAAGCCATGCCGACTTGTACTTGGAGGTCGGGGGTCCGTTGGTGACGTACTGGTCGCCGACGAGGGAACCGCCCATGTGACGGCTGTTGGTGATGACAAACAGGCCAGCAGGGTCGTCCAGGGTGTTCGGAGTCACGCCTTCGTTGTGTCCGAAGACCAACTCGCCTGTGTATAGCCTGTCAATGGCACCGACCGGGAATCCCTTGCGGGTCGTCCAAGCTTGCTTGTCCACATGGTAGATCAGACCGACGTTCGGGCGGTCTGAACCGTCGATGGGCACGTAGAAGTGCATCTCGCGGGTCAGGGGCGTGTACCGGGCGACTGCTCGGGCGATACAGTCGGGTGTGATGCGAGAAACCCAGTCCTCGATGGGGTCACTGACCCGTGTGACCGTAAACTCAGCGCCACCTACCAGTCCACCGCTTAGAAGGTAGATGCCGTCTTGCGCGAGGATCATCAAACCGACACCGGGCACAGAATCAAGGGCGTTTGCAGACCTACAGGCGACCTGATTGGTCACGGTAGTAGAGACAAACCCGTTGGCGAAGTCACCCTGAACCACGTCGATGCCGCTCTCACGGAGAACAATAAGGCTCGTGTAGAGGCTGAACAGGCCCGTGATGCCACCGGCTGACGCCTGAAGCCTGATGAACGACTCAGCGGCATACTGGTCAATCTTGTCAGGGTGGGAGTAGACCAGCGTGTACGGGTCAACCACACCACCGTCGAGGAACAGACAGTCCTTGTAGACGGCACTGAACCGGGCACGCGGAACGGGCATGGGAACGCTCTCGTTTGCTCCCGGTGCCGTAGCCCCCAAGGTGTTGGTCGCGTAGGGGTCGAAGAACAGTTCATCGACGTTGTTCTTCACGTCATCGAGGTAGGCGAGGGTCGGGTTGGGGGTGTCCACGTCCGAGGAGTAGTTCCCCGTCCTGTAGATGCGTCGTCCTACCGTGCCTTCAGGGCCTCTCGGGATGCGTATAGCCGTACAGTACTGGAAGCCCTCGGTGTTGCCCTCAAGCTCCCACCGCACGCTTGCTGCTGGACTCAGGGGGCTTTCAGAGCCGGTGTCAGAGATGTACGAGCACTTGTAGTCGTACAGAGCCTCATTGCCGCGAGAGGCGGAAGTGTTCTTCGAGAAGCCGAGGCCCCAGTCACCCCACTGACCGATGGCCTTGTTCCCTGTGGGCCACCAGAGGCTTACTGCTCCACCAGACTGACCCTCAACGGACTGGACGGTGGTCCCCATGGTCACGACTCGTAGCGGGTCGATGGGTGCGGCTGCGGCTGGGAAGCCCAGAGTCCGGTAGAGGAACTTAGTGGTGCTCGGAGCCGACACGGTGCCACCGAGGGGCCATGGCTCAATCAGGATGGGTGCTTGATCACCGTTGCAGACAACCACACCGCCACGTACCGCCGTGTAGGTGGACGTGTTCTGGGACGCGGAGGGCACTGACCGAGAGGTGGCGAGCGTGAGCAGGGACACCGTGGGCTTGGTGGCCTCGTGGAGCAGGTAGATGATTCCGCCTGACTCAATCAGCAGTATGTCTCGGGATCCCGTCGCGGCACCCGGATACACGAACAGGGAGTCGATGCGTCCGAGGTTATTGAACGGGCGGAACTCGTCGAAGGGGTCCGGTCGGTACTTCTCGTAGCCAATGCGGGAAGACCACCCCAGAGTCTCCCGGTCCACCGTCATGTTGCTGATGACGGTAGCGGAAGTGCCCTCTTGTGGGAGGGGAGTCTGTATGCCGCCAAGTACGCGAGCCTCTACGGTCGTGTTCTTCATCAAGGAACCTTCGTGAGACGAGTGAACCGGTTGAAGCGGAAAGAACCCGGCGTGGTGAAGTCGCCCTTTACGATCCGGCGAGCCGGGGTGATAAGGTAGCGCCGCTCCATCTTGAGGATCTCCTGCTCGGACCGCTTCGCGTAAAGCTGACTCTGAGCGGGGGAGTCTGCCTTCATAAGCAGGTTCTCAAGGGCCTTATAGGCGATGATGATCCGGTGGGCGGCTGGAATGTCCGGGGTGTCCGTCTCTTCAATAAGCGGACGGGGACGTGCCATGTACCTGACCGTGAAGACCGTGTTCTCAGCCTGACGGGGATGCAGCCTGATGCGCTCACGCATCCCACCGTCACCTTGGAAGCGCGGTGCGATGAAGGGGAGCTTGTCCGTGTTGACCGCTCCGCTTTCAGTCGAGGTGTCAAGCTGAAGCGTGCCGATACCGGTCGGAGGGATGCTGACAGGTGTTCCGCTTTTGTCAGCGAACTTGTACCAAGCCTTGAAGCCGTCGTTGGGGAAACGGACGTAGACGACCCGCTGGTAGCCCGTGGAGTTCGGGATCAGGCCGACGGTCCAGTCGATATCCTCGTTCGCGGTGAGGGTGACGGAGAGGGACGGACTCAGACCTGAGCTACGACCGCCCCACTCGTGGGCAACGGCGAGTTCGATGGTCCGGTCACCTTTCAGGAGTTCCGCACGGGTCGCGACCACGGGCGCTACGGAGGGCGAGGAGATATACAGGGGGTCTTGGTTCAGCCAGTAGCGGGGCGTGCCCGTTTCACCCAGTGGGAGGTTGTAGAACTCGTCCTCGTAGCGTGTAAGGGCTACCATCATGCCAGGGTCAGACGGGGTGACGGCGTTTGTCCGATGGGACACGTTCATGACGGAAACACAGTCCGCCGGGAGGTCCAGGTAGCGGAAGATGACCTTCGAGTCGGTCCCCGATCCGGTGGCTCCTCGGTATTCCTCAGTCAAATACGCGACCGAGGTGTCCTTGACATAAGCAATGATGTATTCGACCCCCTCCAGCTCGATAATCGCCCCATCCATCGTGGAATCAAGCGTGCTCGAGTGGGTGATCGTGGCCGACCCAAAGGAGACCCCAATGGTGAGGCCAGTCACGTCAGGCTTGGCTTCCAGTTCTACCTCTTTCTGGCAGAACGTCCAGGGCTTCTCAGTGTAGATGCGCTCGTAGGCATCACTGATAATGCGGCCCAACTGATCCGAATATGCCGGGTTAGCCGTGGGGTCGTAGTCGATTACGTTGCCGACATACTGCTTTAGGTCGCTAAGGTTCACGGCGGCTCCTCACACTATAGGGAAAACCCCGCCTCGCTACCGCGAGAGGCAACGTGACGGGGCTTAGGAGAAGACCCCCGACCCCGGCCCCTACAATGTAGAGGAAACGCGAGGCAAGGGGCCTAAAGGGGAGAGAACTCTCCCCCAGGTGGGAACTTAGAAGTTCTTGTAGACCCAGACGTCGCACAGGTTACCAGCAGCAGCCTCAAGCGAGACTCCGCAAGCCGGTGCGAGGTCGCCCGCCGCGATAGCGACAGCCTGACCATCAGGTGCGGTGTTGTCCACGACGAGGGCGACGCCAGCAGCGGCGACAGCGTTGGCGACCGAAGCCCCCTCGGCGTAGCCAGCGACGACCACGTTGACGCGGGCACCAGCGGTAGCAGCCTCAAGGGCAACTCCGCAAGTGAGGCCGGTGCCGGTGGCGCCACCAACCGCCTCGATGACGTTCAGAACGCGGTCTGCACCGGTCTTGCTGGTGTCGAAGGCAACCCAATCACCAGCGGCGATAGCGCCACCAGCGAGGAAAGTCTCAACCTGACGGCGATGGGAGGTGGAAGCGCCAAAGCCCTCTGCGGCGATGTCAAGCTTCTGAAGAAGAGTGGAAGTAGCCATGATGGCCTCCTTACGCTTATGCGTTGGCGTCAGTGAGGATGCCGAGGCCACTGAAGTTGCTGGCGGTCAGCTGCATGCGGACGATGATGTTCGCGGCCATAGAAGCGTAGCCGGGGATGGACTCCATCGGCTCAACCTCGAAGAACGCATCCTCATCGGTGTACAGGTTGAACAGAGCCGAGTTGAGGAAGTACTGGCTCAGGGGGTTGCCGTCAGAGGCATTGACGCCGGACAGCTGGGGCTCGATGTAGACCGGAGCACCGCCGAAGACAAGAGCAAGACGACCGCTCATGTCCTGCATCTCCTGGATGCTCTGGTAACGCTCGTTGTCCTCAAGCAGACTGCGGTAAGCAGCATAGCTCTCGGGGGAGGCGAGAACGATGTCCACGTCACCCTCGGGACCGAACACCTTGGTCTGAATCAGAAGCTCCTGCATCGCGGCGATGGTCAGGGTTCCGCCGGCGTCAACGTACTGGTTCTGGTAGCTCTGCGGGAAGGAAGCCTTGTCGACCCCCTGAGCAGTACCAGTCTGAGTGCCGAAGGTTGCACCATGCAGGAAGCCGCCAGCAACCGCGCCGTTCAGAGTCTGAAGGTCGGTGAGGATGGTGGAGTTTCCAGCCACGATCTGCTTGTTGATCTCGCGGCGGAGCATGCCCATGACCTGCTTCATGCGGGTCTCGGCGATGCGGATCATTGCCCGCTCACCCTTGTTGGAAAGCTCTTCCTTCTTGGTGATGACGATGGGGGCCACCGCGTCACACCAGGAGGACGTACCAGTACGCATGACATCGGAGACTGCGAGGTTCACAGACTCGTAGCCGTTGGTGAGCTGGGTGATCTGGGAGTGATCGGTCAGAACAAGCGGCACGTCCACGTAGGAACCACCAGATTCCTGAACGATGTTGCCTGCACGCTCACAAGCATCGAGAAGGGCGATAGCCCGGAAGGTCGAGTCAACCTCACGATCACGAAGGATACGCAGGGTAGACGCCAGAATGTCCTGTTGGACACCGGAAGTCGTCGGCATTTTTACCTCCTGTCAAGGACAGGCTTAGGGACTGTTCCCGGTCATTAGCGTGTCCCTCAGGGGAGGGGGCCCAGCCGGTGGGTGTCAGGGTGTGCTCTCAATATAAGAGGCCCGTCAATAGTAGCTCCGTAACGCTGGGCTACCGGCGGCGTTTCTAACCTAAAGGTAAATCCCCCTTTAGGTTAGAAACGCCGCGCGACGCGTGTAGCCTAAAGGTAAATCCCCCTTTAGGCTACACGCGTCGTTTGTTCAATACTTGGGCTATCAGCCCTGACGCTGCTTCTTGAGGGTCTGGTAAATCTGCCAAGCGTTCATGTCTTTGGCATCAACCTTGCTGATAGTCGGAGTGCCGACCCTACGGCCCTGGCCCGTGGCGGTCAGTGCGGCTGCGCGTGCAGCTTTCTGCTCTGCTTTCTTGGTAGCCGCACGCTGAGTCTCCAGGCTGGAGGCCCGACGACCCTTGGTGGCATAGTAAGCACTCTGAAGGTCCAGACCGGGGTTGGCCTTCAGAGCCTCGAAGACTTCCTTGCGAACTCCGGGGTCGTTCTGGAGGTCAGGGTGCTTCTCCATGAAGCCGTCATACTTCTGACGAGCCGCTGCGTTCTTGTGCTCACGCTCGATGGGCTCCAAAGCCTCATGAAGACGTCTTGCGACTTCCCGTTCAATGCGGGCAGAGATGCTCGCCTCGTCAAACGGGTTCAGTTCGCCCACTTCGGCTTCGGCCTTCTCGCGAAGACCCTTCATCGCACCAGAGTCGAGAAGGGCTCGCTTCTCCACCTGGAGCGACTTCTTGTCTGCGGAAAGCTCCTGAGTCTTACGGGTGTAGTCAGCCCGCATCTTCTTGGCAAGCTCAGCCAGATGCGGAGAGCCGTCCTGAAGCTCACGAATACTGTCATCCCAAGACAAACCGGCCTTTCGAGCGGTTTCCTTGGCCTCAACGGCTTCAACTTCGGCCTTGCGGGCGTCAGATTTCTCGTGGGCTTCGCCGGAGATGCCTGCCTCGAGCTCCTTACGGGCCTTCAGGCGGCCCGTAACGCCAACACGGGGCGTAGGGGCGTTAAGGGCGGGGCGGGCTTCTCCGAGGCCCTTAGAGGGCGTGCTCGGTGTCTCACTCATGTTGTTCTCACCTGTTGGGTGTTGGGATTAGGCGCGGGAAGAGAACATCTCTTCCATCTCGTCGCCTTCGGGGGACTCTTCCATCTCTTCTTCGTCGGTGTAGTCGTCGGTGTCGCCCATGGGGCTACCCAGGAAAGCGATAAACTCCTGATCGGCCATAAGGCTCTGGATCGTAGCGGCAAGGCGCGCGACGTCTTCGTCTGCGGTAATGCCGTCAAGCTCGATGAGCCCTGGCTTGCCGTAGTCCTCAGCAGCAGAGGACAGCATCGCAAGACCCCGAACAAACTCAGCCGGGAACTCGGTCACGTCTGCGTCGAAGTCGGGATACATTTCCTGCTCAGGGAAGCCCATGGCTTTCTGTGCATCACGGTAGGCGGACGCCAGAGCGTTCATCACGGACTTGGTAAACCGACCCTTGGGGGCAGCTTGGGAGAACACCTCATCCATCATGCCCTCGGCCTCACGGGCGGGGGTCATGACGGCGATTTCGACGGATTTCATATGATCCATGGGGAACCTCAGGTATCAGACGGGAATGTGTTGGCTATGGCGAGACCTTTATCGCCATTAGCCTTGCTCAACTCACTGTTGTAGCGACTCATGGTGCGCTCGTGCTCATTATTGAGTGAGATGCCCTTATCGAGCTTTGCTCTCTGGTCGTAGGCAGTGGTTTCGACCAGACCTCGCTCTTTCATCACCTGATCCCGGTGTGCTTTGGACCGGAGCGTGATGCCAAGACCCTTATCGAACCGACCAGACCAAGTTGAGTCGCCCCAACTGCTCGGGGTAGATGCAATGAGTGCCACGCCACGGCGGGTTTCACCCTTACAGGTCTTGCAGGGAACAGGCTCATCCCGTTTGCCCATATTGCGGAGCACGTCGAACCGAACCTCGCACCGCATACACTCTCGGGTGTACAGGGGCATCAAACACCTCCGGGGAGCATCGGCTGGATAGTGCCGGGGCCGACACCCCCGCCTGCGGTAGCCTCTTGCAGCGTCGCGGGAGCCGTCTCAGGCGGCGGGGGGGCTTCGCCGGGGGTAGGGGCCGCACCGCCTTGTTCCTCACTCAGAAAGCTCTCTGGGAGGTCGTACAGCCTGACGATTTCCTCGCGAATAGCCTGGGGGCTGACTCCGAGGTTTGTCAGAAGCACGGTCAGGTCCACGATGTTCCGGCGCTTGGCGGCGTCACCCATAGCCGTAGAGCCAGTATCAGCTGCATGGAAGCGGAAGTCCGCAATAAGGTCATCCGCCGTCAGTAGGGTCGGCTGACTGTTCACGATGAGCGGCTCGGTAGCTTCTCCAAGAATCAAACTCAGCATGACCGCGTAAACCTGGGCCAGCTGGGCGATGGCTTTGTCCCGAGTAGCCGCATGGCGTCCGATTTCGGAGGAGGTGTACGCAGCAAGGGCCGTTACTTCAGTGGCGGTGGCCTTGGTAGCCTCTCCACGAGTGAACGGAGCCATAATCGAGCCCCGACCGAAGTCGTTGTCCACCTGACGAATGTACATTTCAAGCTCAGGCGGCGTCGGGGAGTGCGGAACCGGCATTACGGAGCCCGCGAGAGTCTGCCCGTTACTGAGCTCGACTTCCAGAATCTCACCGTCCATGCCCTGAGCCAGTTTGGCGGCAGCATCCGCGTCAAGCAGACCCTTTTCAATCATCCACTGACGAGCGCACTTTCTCACGGCGTTGGCCTGATAAGTACGAACGATGTTGATTTCAGTGCAGTAATCCTGCGACCGCCTCAGAGCAGAATAGCCACGAAGGGGAACATTCGGGTCACTGGTGAAGTACAGCGGCACAATCGGCGGCGTAATGCGACCGGAAGCCGTGCGATACGGGATGCCAGTGTAGGTGACCGACTCCTCTTCGATTTCTGCATCGGTCTGACCCTTATCGGGGTCTTCGACTTCGGTATCGAGGCTTGAGCCGACCTGAACCTTCACGCCCTTGAACAGAAACTTATCTCCGTTCTGGTAGTCGGGGCTCCAAACTACGAGAGCATCCTGACCCGGCGTCAGATCGTAGAACTCGACTACTTCGATGAAGCTCTCAGCGTCAGAAGAGATGCCCAACCCTCTTGAAGAAGTATCAAGCGGACCGCCTCGGGCTTCGTTGCGGGAGACATCAAACAGTGACGCGCCTTCTTCGTTATCGTCATCCAGAAACCGGTGGAAGCTACGAGGCACATACTGCTTGTTGCCGTACCGCTGCTTGGCTTCCTCAAGCGGAATCAGGTAGCGGTGGCCGACATACCGCTGACCACGCCAGTTAGGGCTGGAGGCGTCAACCAACACGTCCCATGGCGCCACGGCTTCCACGTCGACTCTCTGGAGGGGGTCCGGTCCCGGTACGGGGGCCATCTTCAGAAAGCTGCACGGGAAGATCAAGCCGAGCCGGGTGGCCTGCTCTACGGCGTCTCGGCTTCGGCTTAGAAAGTCATTCGACACAGCCTGAGTCACCTGCTCGTCGCCCCTACCGCGAAGGTCGGGGGTCACGACCACGGAAGGGTCACGCGTAAACAGGCTTGCAACGTAGCTTTCGATAAGCTCGTAGCCGCGTGAGGTTTCGACTGTGATTTGCTGCTGTTGCTCTTCCCGGCGCCAGAACCGCATCATGTAGAGGTTTCGCAGTTTGCGCATTTCAGGGCGAAGGTCGTACCAATACTTGCAGTGAGCTTCGTAAATGGCGCGAACGTCATGTGGTTTCATCATAGAGTCACCTGATGGTCCAGGGAAGTGGGCGGGAGCGGACCTTGCGCGCGCGAACGTTCGACATCATACTTTCCATACGTGTGCCTACCGCTTCTCTACGCTTAGAGCGCGGTACATCACGTAAAGCCCGATAGGCAAGAGCGAGCGCCATGGCAAGGTCATCATGGAGGCCAGCGGGAGCCTCCGGGCTGACACGCTGAATCTGTAGGGAGCGAAGCTCAATAAGCGTGCTCTGGTCGAGTCTGAAGATCATGCCGTTGGTGACGAACTCTCTAAGCCCGTCAAAGGCATCGATCTTGCTTTTGTGCGTCGTCACCCACTGTTTCTTACGGCTGTCACGCCACAGGTTCTTGTAGCCAAGAGTGTCCAGTTCACGAAGGACGGCGTGTCCGTGGTTGTTAGACTCACACAGAACAAGCGGCGGCCCCATGGTGGTCGTGTACTTTGCCGCGATGGTCACGATCCTCTCAGCAAACTCATGAGGAGCAATCGTGTTGTCCCGCTCACTATATACGGGCTGATATGTCATCGCAGACACTACCTGTAGTGCCGAGTAGTCTCCCCCGGTGCCTCCGGCGGGGTCACACCCGATAACGTAGAAGTCATCAAGGTCGGGTTCTTCCAGAACCCGGTAGGGCGTGTTGAAGTGGACGCCCTCGATGTTCTGGATTGCCTCACTTGGCATGTAAGCGGATTTAGTGACCCCGATAAAGCACTCAGCAAGCTCAGCGGGGAACTCTCGGCCAAACTTGTGCTCACCCAGAGTAGCTACCTGGGCTCTTCGCCATACAATCTGCTCGTGGGTGAGATTATACCGACTTATGAGGGCGGACTCCTTAGAAGTCGGCTCGAAGTCCGCCGGAACCGGAGCCTGGTAGGCGTGATGCTCGAACCAGGGCAGGAACACGACCGTCCAGCCGTTCTCAGGTGCGCCCTCTACCAACCTATGGAACGTGTCACCGGGAGCGTTCACCGTGGTCTCGATGATAATCGGGCCATCGCCTACGGTAGCGAGCACTTGCGCCAGAACCTCGTCAGGGTCCGTGTAGAAGGCGAACTCTGAAAGCTGAGCCCCCGTAAAGGCGAAGCTCCGCGTACCGCCTCTGCCCCCCGTAGTGAACGCTGAGAAGCCCGCTCCGGTGTCGGCAAACTCCGAATCAGAAGCGGAGTCCAGAACCATCTTGCGCTTGAGGGCATCCGGTACCTGGTCCAACCACTCACGGTCGAGCTTACGAAGGTTGGTAGCAGACCTCGCATGAAAGCTCAGCACCGCATACTTCAGCGGGTCAAGGCTCGTGAACGCTTTATGGAACTGGTAGGCCCGAATACCGACCGAGATGCCCATCTGACGAGCTTTGACTACCAGCACTCGGTTTGAGGAGTCCATGGCCTGCCAGACTTTACGTTGGGCAGGCCAGACATTTAGCGGAACTCTGCGATGTTTGGTCTTATCGTAGACCTTCAGCATCCTACAGAATAGCTCACGGTCACTGAGCAGGGTGCGAAGTTTGCCTTGTAGGGGCGCAGGAATGCCCTCAGGTAGCCAGCATCCCCTTGAAGGGACCATCAAGAAGCTTCTCCGGTAGCCAGCTTATCGGCTTCGGCTGGCACCAG
>ERZ887851.1931-NODE-1931-length-17009-cov-5.960304_pt1 | contig 17009 bp, 13 predicted proteins | sample MGYA00521100_ERZ887851 | MGnify/ENA primary metagenome ERZ887851 (study PRJEB32303, sample SAMEA104408602) | aquatic metagenome | biome: Brackish water; feature: Pelagic; material: water | place: Baltic Sea | collected 2014-06-06T16:11:00 | depth 11,444 m ...
GGCCTCAAAATTAGCTCCCGCGTTGGCTGCCGGAAATACAGTGGTCTTGAAGCCAGATGAGAACGCCTCAATCTCCACGCTGGAACTTTGCAAGAAGATCGCAAAAATATTCCCGGCCGGTGTAGTCAACGTGATAACTGGAGCGGGTGAGTCGACTGGTGCTGCGCTGATCAATCATCCTGGAGTTGACAAGATCTCTTTTACTGGCAGCACTGAAGTGGGCAGATTGATTGGTCGTGTTGCCGCGGATGCGTTATTGCCTGTGACACTGGAGCTCGGTGGCAAAAGCCCGAACATTGTGTTCCCGGATGTAACCGAAGTGGACGCACTGGCAGATAATATCGCGTTTGCGGCAATGTATTGCAATGGACAGTCCTGCCTTGCCGGGACTCGGTTGTTCCTTCATGAAGATATCTATGGGAAAGTCATGGATAAGCTTCTCGAGCGTCTGTCTCGCGCCGTTGTCGGCCCACCAACTGCGGAAGATACCACGATCAGTTGCCTAGTATCCGCCAAGCAAGGTGAACGTGTACTGGACTATATCAGAATAGGCCGAGAGGAAGGCGCTAAGCTCGTCTTCGGCGGTTCCAGGCGCGAGGTCCAAGGCTGTGAGGCTGGTTATTTCATCGAGCCTACAGTGTTCGAAGCGGATAATGGCATGCGCATTGCGCAGGAGGAAATATTTGGGCCAGTCCTGAGTGTTATGCGCTGGAGTGACTACGAGAGTATGATAGAGGAAGCTAATGACTCCCGCTATGGACTTGCTTCAGGGATTTATACGAACGATCTCAGTCTGGCACTGACTACCGCGGAACGTCTTCAAGCCGGCTCTGTCTGGATCAATCAGTATTTTAACCTGATGAATGGAACGCCGTTCGGTGGTTACAAGGAAAGCGGCTTGGGTCGTGAGTTTTGTCATGACACGCTCAATCACTACACACAGCTTAAGTCGATCACCATGGTTACGGGTCTTCCCGAGCCGTTCTACATTAAGTAGAGCCTTTGTACAAAACCCGCTGCGTCGGTATGCTCAGAGTTGGCCCACGGCGCGTTGCATCAGGTCAATTCCAGGGGATTTGCGTGACTTCTTGGCGATCATGTGTATTTCAATTGTTGGCTTTTCCTCCAGTGGTACGAAGCTGACATGCGAGGACCAACTCTTGGCGGCAACTGAGGGCGCAATGCACACGGCCATTCCGGCTGCGACATAGGCGAGAACTTCTGGTATCTGATCAGCAGAGTGCACGATTTTTGGAGTAAAGCCGTGTTTTTTGCAGATAGAAATTACTGTATCGAAGTGAGAGGGATATAGATGTCGTTCAAGTATCGCGAATCGCTCATTCTTTAAGTCTTTAAGCGCCAAGGTATCGGCGTTGGCCAGTGGGTGGGTTTTCGGCAGCGCGGCAACGAGCCTATCCGTGAAAAATGGCCATGCTGCCAGTCGTTCTCTCTGTATGCGTGATGTCATTCCAGAAATACCGAGATCGACACAACCTATGTCGATCCTATCAGCTATGACTGCCTCGAGTTGCTCGTCCGAGCGCATCTGTCGGAACTTAAAATCTACCAAGGGCGACTCTTTATGCGCGATGCATAAGGCCGGCGCCAATTCGTGCAACATGATTGCGCTCATGAACCCTATGGTTATGATTTCGCCTTGCCCTTGCTCGCTTCTTTGCGCGGCACTGACCGCCGCTTGGCTTTCGTAGATTGTGCTTTTCGCTCTGTTGAGGAATGCTTGACCCGCATGCGTCAGACGGACATTTCGGGTCGAACGGTCAAAAAGCGTTACACCTAGTTCATCCTCGAGGTTCTTGATCTGCCGTGTGAGCGGCGGCTGCGAAATAAACAGACGTTCGGCTGCTTTGGTAAACGAACCCTCTTCAGCAACAGCTATGAAGTACCGTAAATGACGCAGCTCCATCTATACCCTAAAAGATCGCTAAGTATACATCTATAGTATTTGAGTAATTATTTTGATGTCAAGATAATAGCTTATCGGTGTTGGGACAGTGACCCTAGGAGCATGCTGAAGTGAATGGAACAACATACGCAGTTTGTCGGCGTGGCCGGCTGAGCGGCATTGCGGAAACGCTATGAGTTATGTTTACCGCTCGTTCACCCGAGAACAAATAGATAAGCAATACGATGTCACTGCAAATATAGTTAACCGCGATGCATTGATTCGTCGTTTCGTGGACGACAGCAAACAGTATGCTTTCGAGAGTCCATGTGAGCTAGATGTTGCGTTCGGAGCTCATGTTGATGAACGAGCGGATATTTTTTATCCCAAAAAGTTGTTATCCCCTGCGCCGGTGGTCGTTTTTATTCACGGCGGCTACTGGCATAAATTTACAAAGCAGGAATGGAGCTTCATCGCTGCGTCTCTGTGCGAACGTGGTGCAATTGTCGTGGTGCCGACATACTCACTTTGCCCAAAAGTGTGTGTTTCCGAGATCTTGAGGCAGATGCAGCGATTCATCGCTTGGCTGCATGGATCCGTTCAAGCGCACGGAGGCGACCCGAGCCGATTATTTTTGTCTGGGCACTCTGCCGGCGGTTACATGGCCGTGTCGCTGTTGTTGACCGATTGGCAGCGGGAATATGGAATGCCAAACGACGTGATCAAGGGCGTGACGACCATTAGCGGCGTGTACGATTTGGAGCCGCTGCAGTACAGCTATCTGCAAAGCACATTGCATCTCGATAATCGAGAGTTATGTTTACTGTCTATGACAGAGCCGCTCCAGGTCTATCGCGGGCGGGGCGATATAAACTGTTTTGTTGGCAGCGGGGAGTCGTGCGAGTTTATTCGTCAGTCGAGAGAACTGTCAGAGCGCTGGTGGGCGCTGAACCATTCCGGCGTTTTTGAGGTGCTGCCGGGTAGAAACCATCTGGATATCCTTTTCGAGCTCAGCGAGCCTAACGGTCGAATTCTCGAAAAGTTGGTGGCTCAAATGGAGTTATAGCATCTGCTTCACGGGTTGGCGAATGCGTTTCAATGCGTCGCTGTACTTCACTACAAAGACTTAATTGGTTGACAGTAATGAGTGAGCAATTACCAACTGCTGATAATTTTGCGCGCCGAAATCTCCCTCCAGAGAATCTCTGGCCAGACATCATTAATTTGGATCGCTTTGGCTATCCCGAGCGGCTCAACTGTGTGGCCGCACTGCTGGATAGTGCCGTTGCCGAAGGACATGGCGAGCGTCTATGCCTGCGCTCCGAGGACATCGGATGGTCCTATGCCGAGACGCAGGCGCAAGTTAACCGTATAGCCAATTTTCTGGTTAATGAATTGGAGCTACTCCCCGGAGAGCGTGTCATGCTCGGAGGACCCAACTCACCGATGTTGGCCGCATGCTGGCTCGCTGTTGTCAAAGCCGGAGGCATCGCGGTGGCCACCATGGCATTGTTGCGCTCCGGCGAGCTGACCACCATCGCGGAGAAAGCACAGGTGCGCCTTGCGCTTTGCGATGCCGGTGTCGCTGATGCGTACTCTGCGGCAGCCGATGAGGCCAGTTCTCTGCGAATCGTGGTCACCTTCAACGGTGGTGAGCTCAATGAGGCGATGGAGCAACAATCCCCGCATTTTCACCCGGTGGATACGGCCGCTGATGATGTGTGCCTGATCGCATTCACCTCAGGTACCACTGGCAATCCCAAGGGCTGTATACATTTTCACCGTGATATCATGACCATATGCGCGACCGTTGGGCGCGACCTGTTGAAAGTGACACCCGATGACATGGTCATTGGCTCTCCTCCACTGGCGTTTACCTTTGGTCTCGGCGGGTTGTTGCTATTTCCCCTCTACGCCCGGGCCACGGCGATCATGCTGGAAAAACCATCGCCGGCGAACCTGGCCGAAGCCATCCGCAGCTTCAAGGCCACGGTTTGCTTCACTGCCCCAACAGCATACCGGGCCATGTTGCTGGAAAAAGACAAGTACGACTTCAGCTCGCTGCGCGTGACAGTTTCCGCCGGCGAGGCACTGCCAAAAGCGATCTATGATGGCTGGCTGGATGCTACTGGCATCCGCATGGTCGACGGTATCGGTGCCACGGAACTTTTGCATATATTCATATCTGCTGCTGGAGATGAGATCCGCCCTGGTGCGATTGGAAGACCCCTGCCCTCATGGGAAGCGCGCATCGTGGACGCGCATGGTAAAGATCTTCCCGATGGTGAGGTAGGTGGCCTGCTGGTGCGTGGTCCAGTCGGTTGTCGCTACCTGGACGACCCGCGTCAAGCCAACTACATCGTGGGCGGTTGGAATAGTACAGGCGATGCTTTCATGCGTGACGCAGATGGGTATTACTGGTTTCAGTCACGAGCCGACGACTTGATCATCTCCTCTGGTTATAACATTGCTGCGCCAGAGGTTGAGGGCGCGTTGCTGAGGCATGCAGCGGTCGCCGAAACAGCCGTTGTTGGGATTCCTGATGTCGAGCGCGGATCTGTTGTCAAGGCGTTCGTCGTTGTCACACCGGGTGTCTCAAGCGATGAAACTCTCGTGGCGTCCATTCAGGCTCATGTCAAGGAGATCATTGCGCCCTACAAATACCCGCGAGTGATCGAATTTGTCGATGCCTTGCCTAAAACAGATACTGGTAAAATACAAAGATATAAGTTGCGTGACCAGTAGTGTTGCGGCGTTTCAACAACCTATTGAGGCCTAGCTGGTGGCGGACGTCTGCAGAGTGGGATACTAGGAGCATGCCACACCGTCGAAATCCCCTGGGCAGAACCTGGCAGTGGCTTCACGGTTCTGTTTGAGGCACTGGTGCTCGATAGGCTAAAGACCGCCTGACCGCCAGCCTCGCTAGCTTCTACGAGCAGCTTGATAATGACTAGGTCAACTGCATCTAAGTGGCCTATACGCACATGTGGCTCGCCTACATCTGACCAACACGAGTTGGCACCAACGGCTGGTTCTCACCTCGATGCGACAATCCAGCCTGAAAACGGCTCGTGCCTATGCGATAAAAGAGTTCGTGGCGGCGCCCTGTGGCTGATGCGCTACGCATGGCGATCTGACAGCGGTACCGAAGGCGGTATTGCTATATGGATCAGCTTCAGCATTCATATATCACCTATGGAATTTTCGGCCCGTCAGAGGAGTTCAGTTGTTTCATACCATAAGCTTCTTCTCTTATGCGAGGACAGAAGTAAGGTGGGTAGGGGGCAACGTTTTTGGGGTAGCCGGGTGTATATCAACTCCTCAGAGTTGTATTCTTGCGGCGTCCCCGGACAATGATCTTCACACCCGGGATCGCATGGATTGTATTATAGGTCTTATGAGGCACCCGGTGAGCACCCAAGATTTCACGGAGGCTTCTTTATACGGTTAGCGATTTGCGATGAATGATTGCCACAAACCGGATTTTCAGAGCGTCTAAAGGGAGTGAGAATTATGGTGTCAGCAATATTATTGATGACAGTAACACGTGGTACGGTTGCCCAGCTCGGTAGTGACCTCGCCGGCATTCCCGGAGTTACGGAGGTGTTCTCGGTCGCGGGTCGCTATGATCTGGCAGTCTTAATTCGGGTTAAATCTCCTGATGACCTTGCAGAATTGGTGACTGGTACGATTGCTAAGTTTGACCAGATTACTTCCACCGAGACTCTGATCGCCTTTAAGGTGTATTCACGACATGATCTCGAGGCAATGTTCAGCATTGGCGATGATTAGGCGGGCTCCTGCTGTTGAACACCATCCAAAATTGCCCCACTGGGTCAATATTGGAAGGTAAACAACACTGGGTAGATCAATTCCTAAATCGACTCTTTTGCAAATGTGGGCCGCTACAACAGTATTTCTGTGATGGCATCCCCTCCCCGAGGGGTGTCGCACTGGCACATATAAGGTATTGCAGGATCAAGTTAGCGATACATTTTAGATACATCTGCCCGATGCGGGTGTCGACGCATCGTTAAACGCTAAAGATATAGAGGGAAAAACTGAGTGTTTTAAGGGATGGTGCCCAGGAGAGGACTTGAACCTCCACGCCCTTTCGAGCACTAGCACCTGAAGCTAGCGTGTCTACCAATTTCACCACCTGGGCATCGTGTAATCGCAGCGGATTACCCGAGGGCGCGCACTTTACTTTTCCGCAGCAGCTTTGTCAATCCTCGCGTATACTGTGGCCAGTCAGAATTTTGACAACGTTTAATCAAGACAGGAAGCCCTGATACCTATGGCCAAAAAAGGCAAGATTGCCGACCCTCACGCCGAGCGCGAAGCCGCTCGCTACGACAACCCGATCCCCAGCCGCGAAGCCATTCTCGACCTGCTAACCGCAGCGGATAAGCCGCTCAGCCATGCGCACATTGCCCGCGATCTCGAGTTACACGACGACGAGCCGGTAGAGGCGCTGCGCAAGCGGCTGCGCGCCATGGAGCGCGATGGTCAGCTGATGGTCAACCGACGCGGTGCCTATGGCCTGGTGGACAAGCTGAACCTGCTGCGCTGCCGTGTGCAGGGCCACCGCGACGGCTACGGCTTCGCGATTCCAGTAGAGGAAGGCGATGACGTCTATCTCAGCTCGCGCCAGATGCAGTTTGTGTTCGACGGCGATGAAGTGTTGGTGGGCATAATTGGCCTGGATCGCCGCGGCCGGCCGGAAGGGCGTGTTGTGGAGGTGCTGCATCGTGGCACCACGCGGATTGTTGGCCGCTATGAAGAAGAGAGCGACATCGGTTTTGTGGTGCCGGATAACAGCCGCGTCAACCACCGCGTCTTGATCCCGCCGAAACTCAAGGGTGGCGCTAAATCTGGGCAAATCGTGACTGCAGAGATCACCGATTACCCAACGCGCAATCTGGGTGCGAAAGGCCAGATTGTTGAAGTGCTGGGTGATCATCTCGACCCCGGCCTGGAGATCGACGTCGCCATCCGCTCCCACGGCATTCCACACGAGTGGCCTGAAGCGGTGCTGCGTGAGGCCGGTTCTCTGGAAGCTGAGCCCCGGGAGGAAGACAAGAAGTACCGTGCGGATTTGCGCGGCCTTGGGTTTGTGACCATTGACGGCGAAGACGCGCGTGACTTTGATGATGCCGTGTATTGCGAAAAGCGTCTGCGCGGCTGGCGCCTGTGGGTGGCCATTGCCGATGTGTCACATTACGTGAGTCCGGGTTCTGCGCTCGATGAGGAAGCGGCGTTGCGCGGCAACTCGGTGTACTTCCCCGCGCAAGTGGTGCCGATGCTACCGGAGGCCTTATCCAATGGCCTGTGCTCACTGAAGCCACAGGTTGACCGCCTGGCCATGGTCTGTGAAATGGAGCTGAGCGGTGCGGGCAAGCTGACGGGCTTCCGGTTTTTTGAGGCCGTTATTCATTCCCATGCGCGGCTCACCTACACGCAGGTTGGCCAGGCGCTGGAGGCGGGTAGTCACCCGGAGATAGATAAGGGCGTGATCAAGGACCTGAAGCGCCTGCAGTCTTTGTACAAAGTCCTGCGCAAGGCCCGCGACGAGCGCGGGGCTATCGACTTTGAAACCATCGAAACACGCATAGTCTTTAACGAACAGCGCAAGATCGATGCGATTGTGCCGGTGGTGCGCAACGATGCACACAAGCTGATCGAAGAGTGCATGCTGTGCGCGAACGTAGCGGCAGCGCGCTTCTATGAGGAGCACGAGCTACCCGTGTTGTATCGCGTCCACGAAGGCCCCACGCCGGAAAAGCTCGAAAACTTGCGCGGTTTTTTGGGCGAGCTGGGGCTGGAGCTGCGTGGCGGTGAGAAACCCACCCCGGCGCACTACGGCGAGTTGTTGTCCGCCGTGCAGGAGCGTGACGATGTCAATGTGATTCAGACCATGCTGCTGCGCTCTTTGCGGCAGGCTGTCTACACGCCGGAGAATGAAGGTCACTTTGGCCTCCACTATCCGGCGTATGCGCACTTTACCTCCCCCATCCGGCGCTACGCAGACCTGCTGGTGCACCGGGGCATTCGGCATGTTATCCGCTCTAAGGGGCGTACGAAAACGGTACAGCGCCAGCGTGGTGCGCCGGAAATTCCGCGAGAGGCAATCTTCCCCTATACCGAGCGCGACATGGCGGCCCAGGGGCTGCATTGCTCGATGACAGAGCGCCGCGCCGATGACGCAACACGCGATGTGGAATCCTGGCTGAAATGTGAATTCCTGCAAGAGCACGTTGGCGACGAATTCGAAGGTGTGATTGCGGCGGTCACCTCCTTCGGTCTTTTTGTGGAGCTGCAGCCCATCTATATAGAAGGGCTAGTGCATATCAGTGCCTTGCCGGGAGATTACTACAGCTTTGATGCCGCCAAGCAGCGGTTGGTGGGCGAGCGTAGCGGCCGCAGCTATCGGCTGGGTGGCCGGGTGCGGGTGCAGGTCGCGCGGGTGGATCTCGACGACAAGAAGATCGACCTTGAGTTGATCGATGCTGCTCCTGCGGCGAACAACCCGAAGGCTAACAAGCCGCGCAAACGCAAGTCGGAAGCGGCTTCTGCGGCCACCGGCAAAAGAACGGCCGCCGGCAAGGCAAAGTCTGGAGCCGCTGCCAAGTCGGATACCAAAACAGCGGGCGGTAAGGCCCGTGGCTCAAAGGCGGGGGGTTCCAAGGCCGATGGCGCCAAAGCAAATGGTGCTAAAGCAGACGCTGCCAAGTCGAGCGGGAGAAAAGACGCTGATGCCAAGCCGGCGGGTAAATCCCGCCGTCGTCGCCGTTAGGTCGCCCGGTGAATTATATTTTCGGTATTCACTCGGTGGACGGGCTGCTGCGCCGTAAGCCTACCGCCATTCGTGAGTTGGCGCTGCAGCAGGGCCGGTCAGACAAGCGCATTGCCGCGCTGGAGACACTGGCGCGTAACCAAGGCGTGATAGTCGTGCGGGAGCCGCGGGCTGCGCTCGACCAGCGCGTGACCGGCCGTCATCAGGGGGCCGTGGCGACGCTTGCAGACACCGCCCGTGGGGATGCTTCGGCGGGCGATAATCTGCTGGATGAAGTGGATTTACTGCAGCTGGTCGACAACAGCGAGCGGCCGGTGCTGTTACTGGTACTGGATGGGGTCACGGACCCGCATAACCTGGGCGCATGCCTGCGCAGTGCCGATGCGGCCGGCGTGGATGCCGTGGTGGTACCCAAGGACAAGTCGGCTGATCTTGGGCCTACGGTGAGCAAGGTGGCCTGCGGCGCGGCGGAGGCCGTGCCGTTTGTGCGGGTAACCAATATAGCGCGTACTCTGGAGGCCCTGAAGGCTCGCGGAGTGTGGGTTTATGGCACCGCTGGAGAAGCCGAAGCAACCGTGTACGACATGGATCTGCGTGGCTCGCTGGCACTGGTGATGGGGGCCGAAGGGGCCGGCATGCGGCGCCTGACTCGTGAGCTGTGCGATCATCTGGTCAAGCTGCCCATGGCTGGCTCGGTGAGCAGCCTGAATGTGTCGGTGGCTACCGGGATTTGCCTGTTTGAGGCGGTGCGTCAGCGCCGTTCTTGAGTGCTGATATTGGTGCTTGCTGCGCCCCAATAAAGCTTATACAATCCGCGGCCTGAATTTTGCCCGGCTGTTTCGTGCAGCCGATCCTCCTTGCTACACCGCATTAGTGGGTAGCATTCACCCGTAAGGAGCCACTATGCGTCATTACGAAGTTGTATTTATGGTCCACCCGGACCAGTCAGAACAAGTGCCCGGCATGATCGAGCGCTACTCCAATACCATCCAGAAAGACGGCGGCAGTGTGCACCGTCTGGAAGACTGGGGGCGTCGTCAGTTGGCCTACCCCATCAACAAAATTCACAAGGCACACTATGTGCTGATGAATGTTGAAGCTTCCAACGAAGCGATGGAAGAACTCACCACCACGTTCCGTTTTAACGATGCCGTGCTGCGTAACCTGGTTATTCGCCGCGACGACGCCGTCACTGATGAATCGTTCATCATGAAGGCCGAGAAAGAAAGCCGCGAGCGTAAAACCCGTTACGAGGAACGTCAATCTGCCGATGCAGAGCGCGCAAGCACTCCCAGCAGTGACGATTCAGCAGACACGGACGATGACGAGTCTGGCGAATAAGCCGATTTGTTCGTTATAACGTTTATCAAGGTTTACGAGGAGTAGCACCATGGCACGTTTTTTCCGTCGCCGTAAGTTTTGTCGCTTCACTGCCGAAGGCACGAAGGAAATCGACTATAAAGATCTGGAAACGCTGAAGGCGTATGTTTCCGAAACAGGCAAAATTGTTCCTAGCCGTATCACGGGCACCAAGGCCCGGTATCAGCGTCAGCTGTCTACCGCCGTCAAGCGCGCACGTTTTCTGGCTTTGTTGCCCTACTCGGATTCCCACAAGTAAGGAATCCCTGAGGGCGATAGCGGTAAGCAATCGCCCTATTGCGGGAGGCTCCGTTTGAAAGGCCTGGCGAGTTTCATTATGCGCGGCCGGTTGCAGGCGCTGCTGATAGCAGTCGCCGGCTCCGGTAGTCTGCTGTTTTGCTGGATCAGCGCAGCGGCAATCGCCCTTGTGACTCTGCGCCAAGGCGCGGCTTCGGGCGGCGGCTTGCTGTTTTGGGCGGTGCTCCCTGCCGGCGCCCTGATGTTCGTGCTGGGGGATAGTGGCCCCTTCGCTCTGCTGGTGGGGGCCACCTCGCTCGCCGTCGTGTTGCGGTTGACGGCAAGCATGTCGCTGGCACTGTTGGCCAGTGTCCCCGTCGGCCTGTTGACGGGTGCGGGTGTAGCGCTGTTTGGGGGCGATTTACTGGCTCAAATGACGGCGTTCTTTGACCAGTTCCTGGCCAGCCTGGAGCAGCAAATGGCTGCCGCAGAAGGAGCCGCAGCAGCAGGAAGTGCCGCTGTCACGCTGCCCAGGCCGACGGCGCTGCAGATAGCGGGAATGTTGGGTGCGGCCAACGCCATGCTCAGCGTGCTGTGCCTGATGCTGGCTCGTTGGTGGCAGGCTACACTGTACAACCCGGGCGGGTTTGGCGGCGAGGTTCGTGCGCTGTACTACCCGCCTGTGGTGAGTACGTTGTTGGTACTGTTTGCGGTGGGCCTGGCCAGCCTTGGGGCTGAGATGCGCCCTTGGGCAGCCGTTTGCGCTGTGCCGTTGACCGCAGCAGGCCTGGCCTTGGCCCATGCCAGGGTCGCGGAACGGGGCAGCGGTGCGGGTTTACTCGTAGCGCTGTACCTTGGCTGGTTGCTGGTGGATATGGTGAAGCTGCTGGTCGTATTGTTGGCAGTGGTCGACAGCTGGTGGGGCTTTCGTCAGCGGTGGGCAGCAGCAGCAGCGGGTAAAACGATTAGCCGGCGTGACGACGAAAGCGATCACGACGGTCGGGATTAAGAATTTACACATAAGGGGCTTGTTCCCCGAGAAGAGGAAACTGAGATGGAAGTCATTCTGCTGGAAAATATCGGCAACCTGGGTGGCCTGGGTGACAAAGTGGACGTGAAGGCCGGCTATGGCCGCAACTTCCTGGTACCCCACGGCAAAGCGGTTCCCGCCACTCGTGCTAACCTCGCCGAGTTTGAAGCACGTCGTGCGGATCTCGAGGCCGCTGCTGCCGCCGCCTTGGCTGCGGCTGAGACGCGCGCCGAGGCCATCAACGCACTGCAGCCAGTGACTATCGGCGCCAACGCTGGCGAAGAAGGCAAGCTGTTTGGCTCCGTCGGCACCCGCGACATCGCCGAAGCAGTGACTGCTGCCGGCTGCGAAGTCGACAAGTCTGAAGTACGTCTGCCGCAAGGCGCGCTGCGTGAACTCGGCGAGTTCGAAGTGGATATTCAGGTGCACGGTGACGTCACCGCGACCGTCGTCATTGCGGTCGTTGCTGAATAAGCACTGCTGTGCTCCGGCCTTGGCCGGGGTGAATTCAGCCGTTTTGCTGCGCCCCCGGCGAAAAATCCGGGTGCGCGGTTTTGCTTGCTGGCTAAAATCCGCTAATCTGTCCGGCCGTTGTGGCCGCAGTCCCCTGTCATGTCCGAGACCGACTACCCCGAGATGATCGCTGAACCGCCTTTTACCGGCGGAGGGCGTAGCTTCGACCGGGATCTGGCGCGAATCAAGATGCAACCCCACTCCATCGAGGCGGAGCAATCCGTGTTGGGCGGCTTGCTGCTGTCGGCGGACGGCTGGGATGCGGTCGCTGAAACGGTGACTGCGGACGATTTCTACCGCCCCGATCACCGCCTTATCTTCCGCCAGGTGGCTCGGTTGGCCGAAGCCACCCAACCCATCGACGTCATTACCGTGGCCGACCGCCTGACCGCGAATGGCGAGCTCGACGCCGCGGGTGGGCTTAGCTATTTGGCAGAGTTAGCCAGCAACACGCCCAGTGCCTCCAATATTCGCGCCTATGCAGAGGTGGTCAACGAGCGTGCCAGCCTGCGTAAGTTGATTGAGGCTGCGCAAACGATCGCGGACAGTGGCTTCAGCCCTGAAGGGCGCAGCTCCAACGAGCTGATTGATGAGGCTGAGCGCCTGATCATGCAAATCTCGGAGCAGGGCCCAAAAGCGGGTGGCCCACGCGAAGTGAACCCGCTGCTGCAGTCAGCGTTGGCTCGTATCGAGGAGCTGTTCCACTCGGGCGGGGACATTACCGGCCTCGACACCGGCTTTATTGAGCTGAACCGCAAGACCTCCGGACTGCAGCCATCGGACCTGGTGATTGTGGCCGGCCGCCCGTCCATGGGTAAAACCAGCTTCGCCATGAACCTGGTAGAAAATGCCGTGCTCGGCCAAGCCAAGCCGGTGCTGGTGTTTAGCATGGAAATGCCCGCGGAGCAGCTGATCATCCGCATGCTCTCTTCCGTGGGGCGCATCGACCAAACCCGCATCCGTACCGGTAAGTTAGAGCAGGAGGACTGGCCCAAACTCAGCGCGGCGGTGTCCAAGCTTAAGGACATGCCCCTGTTCATTGATGACACGCCGGCGCTCACGCCCACAGAAGTGCGTAGCCGAGCGCGACGTATTGCCCGTGAGCATGGCCAGATCGGCATGATCATGGTCGACTATATTCAGTTGATGCAGGTGGCGGGTTCATCTGAGGGGCGCACGGCAGAAATTTCCGAAATTTCGCGGAGCCTGAAGGCGATCGCCAAAGAATTCAATTGCCCGATGGTGGCGCTATCGCAGTTAAACCGTGCGCTGGAGCAGCGTCCCAACAAGCGTCCCGTGAACTCCGACCTGCGTGAATCCGGCGCCATCGAGCAGGATGCCGATGTCATCATGTTTATCTACCGGGATGAAGTCTATAACGAGGATTCCCCGGATAAGGGCACCGCTGAAATTATCCTCGGCAAGCAGCGTAACGGCCCCATCGGGAGTTGCCGGTTGGCCTTTATTGGCCAGTTTACGCGCTTTGAAAACCTCGCGCGTGGGAATTACGACGAAGAGTAGGGCGTGGCGAAGCAACAGGCTCAGGTGCGCGGTGTCGCCCGTTCAATGATCGCTGCGCAGTCGATGCCACGCGGCAGTGCACCCATGTGGTGTTGCCCTTCGCTGGCCAGCCGCGAACGACAGAACGCTTCAGCCACTCCGTTGGGGGCATGTTGCAAAAGTAGCGAGGCCTGCAGTGCCCGCGCCATGCGGTCCACGATGTCCCGCGCACGGTATTCAAAGTCTTCCGGCGCCGTGAGATCTCGCTCCAAGCGCTGTATTTCCCGATCCAGTGCGGCATCGGCACCGTGTGCCTGGCTCAGTTCATCAAGGAATACCTCGACCACTTTGGGCGATTTTTGCAGGGCACGCAGCACGTCCAGGCACTGCACGTTGCCGCTCCCCTCCCAAATGGCGTTAATGGGCGCCTCCCGGTACAGGCGAGGCATCATGCTGTCCTCCATCACACCGCTGCCGCCAATGCACTCCATGGCTTCATAAGCGTGGTTGGGTGTGCGTTTGCAGATCCAGTATTTACCCACGGCAACACCCAGGCGTACAAACAACGCCTCGCGCTCATCGGCACTGCTATCCAGCGCCCGCGCCATACGCATACTGGTGACCAAGGCGGCTTCACTCTCAATGGCAAGGTCTGCCAGCACGTTTTGCATCAAGGGTTGTTCATTGAGCACGCGTCCAAAGGCCTGGCGAATGCTGCAGTGGTGCAGGGCCTGCGAGGCGGCCATACGCATCCCTGCGGCGGAGCCAATCATGCAGTCAAAGCGCGTCAGGCTGACCATTTCAACAATGGTGCGCACCCCACGGCCTTCCTCACCAAGTAGCCAGCCCAACGCGCCACGCAGCTCAATTTCGCTGGAGGCATTGGAGGCGTTGCTCAGTTTCTTTTTCAGGCGCAGTACCTGCAGCGGGTTTTTGCTGCCGTCCGGGCGCCAGCGTGGCACGAGGAAGCAGCTGGGCCCGGCCTCGGTTTGCGCCAGCACCAGAAAGGCGTCGCACATAGGCGCCGATAGAAAGAACTTGTGCCCGACTAATTCGTAGGGCTCACCGCTACCGCGAGTGCCCAGCGGGTAGGCTCGGGTGCTGTTACTGCGGACGTCCGAGCCGCCCTGTTTTTCGGTCATGCCCATGCCGATGGTCACGCCGTTCTTAAGGGAATCCGGGACGTTGCGAGGGTCGTATTCCCGGGCGGTGATGCGCGGCTCCCAAAGCGCCGCAATGCCCGGTGTGGTGCGAATCGACGGAATACAGGCAAAGGTCATGGTGATGGGACACCCGTGCCCCGCCTCCACTTGGCCATGCAGGTAGCAGTGGGCCGCGCGCGCCGCATGTGCACCGCTGCGCGGGTCACTCCAGGGCGACGCGTGCAGCCCGTTGCGTACCGCTGTGTCCATCAGTGTGTGATAAGCGGGGTGGTAGCTGACCAAATCCACGCGGTTGCCGAAGCGGTCGTGGGTGTCGAATTCGGGGGTGTATTTATTGGCGGCAAAGCCCAGCTGCAGGTACTCAGCGCGGCCGACCTCTTGCCCAAAGGCTGTGAGGCTGTCATTAGCCCAGGCCGCCCCTTCGCGGCCCACGGCTTCCTGTAGTGCGCGGTCTTCGCGGTACAGGTTGTAATCCTGTAGCTCGCGGGACACGTTCTCCACCGTGTGGGTGTCAGCAAAGGCCGAGGGGTGTTTGGCTGAGGGCGATAAGGGTGGCATGCAGGGCTCCAACGCGGGGTGTGGCTAGCGTTGTGTTATATCAGCCTGAGAGGCTGGCTGCCAGCTGGCCTGCACGCTCTTCCAATGTTTTCCGCGAGGGCGTGTCACGTTGCTGTGTCAACTGCTCCTGCGCCAGAGTGAGCAAAGCGCGTGCGTCGGCTTGCCGGCCGGCTTGCAGCAGCAGGTCAACCATGTGCAGTTTCCAGCTGGCGCTGTCACGCAGCGCGGAACGCAGTGTTTCCTGGCGTGCGACCGCTGCTGCCGGCCTGCCGCTCGCCAGCTCCAAATTCAGCGCCTGACGTTGTAACTGGGGCACCATGCCAAGTTGCTGTAAACCCTGGTCGAGTACCGCAATAGCGTCTTCTGTGCGGCCGGCTTCCACCAGCATGTTGGCCGCCGCTACGAATAGCCCGGGGCTGGGGCGAGCACGCAGTTTGAAATAGGTTTGCAGGTCGGCCAGCGCGCTTGCGTGGTCGCCAGCGTCGCGCGAAATCATGGCCCGGTGACGAAAGCCCTGTGGATCTTCGGGGAACTGTTTGATGTGGTGGTTGGCCAAGGCCAGCGCTTCTTCCAAGTCGCCTTTGCCGTATTGCATGATGCTTTCGGCGAGATCCACGCGCCAGGGCGCACCCAGCGTGCGGGCTTTGGCAAAGTCGGCCTCGGCCTCGTCAAAGTGGCCAATTTCGCCGTAAACTGCAGCGCGCTGCAGATATAACGCCTGATTTTCCGGTGCCTTCGCCAGCGCCTGGTTAATGGCTTTCAGTTGGTCTTCATGGCCTGGATGAGCGTGCGCTGTGGCGCTAAGAGCGCTCAGGCACAGCAGCAAAACCAAAGAGAGAGGGCGTAGCATGATATGCGTGCTCGATTGATGGGGCTGCGGTGGTTGGCCGCCGCCCCCTGTGGTGGTTAGCGAGTGATCGTGAATTGGTCGAGCACCTGGCCGTTGACATCGATAAACGAATGAGTGAGCTCGGTTTCTGTCGCATCGATAACGGCTGAGCCGAGCACTGGCAGGCCACGTCGCGGTGGCTCTTCGGTATCTGCAGGTTGCTCGATATGGGCTGCGTGGCGCAGCCATTTATCCGCCGCCGTCAGGCTGCCGGCATCCTCGTCGGCCTTGCCCGAGTTGCCCACTACGCTGTAAATCACGCGGTCATCTACGTCACCGCTGGTGGGGCTGAGCTGAGCGTAGGGCTTCTCGCCGCGGCCTGAGGCGGGCTGGGCTGGGTCGCCATCAAGCAGCTCGGCATGTTCGCTGGTAGAGAACGTGTCGGAGGTGCCGGTATGGTTGGTGATGTAGTAGCTGCGCTCATAGGAGTGTGAGTGGCCGTTGTAGACCAGGTCCACTCCGTAAGCATCGAAAATGGGTACAAACTGCTCACGCATGTCACGCTGCGGGCGATCAAAGCCGTTGACTTTTTCGACATCGTCCGAGTCGTGGTTGGCACCCTTGGAGTAGGGCGGGTGGTGAAAAATGACCACAGTCCAGCCCAGGTCGTTGCTGCTGAGGTCATCAATCAGCCACTCGCGCATGGTTGCCATTTGCTCCGGGTCGCGAGCGGACAGCTGCGAATCCAGGCTAACCACGTGCACATTGCCGTAGTCGAAAGAATAGTACTGTTCGGTGCCACTGGCTACGCCGCCGGCTTCGCCTTCTGCGGGCAGCGAGAAGATGTCCAGGTAGGGCATGCGGCCCGGTTTATCTTCCTTGTCGGCCTGGTAGGAGTCAGGGTCTGCCGAGATGCCCAGCCCTGGCAACCCTACTGTGGGCGCGACGAAGCCGAGGCCCATCTCGTGGTTGCCGATGGTGGGCCACAGAGCGATGCTTTTTAGCAGGTTCGGGTAGGTTTCGAAGACCGCTTGTTGATAGTTGAAGTCGCTGCCAACGTAGTAGGCGTTGTCACCCAGCATCAGGAACAGGTCAATCGCTTTGCCATCCGCTGCTACGAA
>ERZ887851.1943-NODE-1943-length-16907-cov-5.003798_pt1 | contig 16907 bp, 17 predicted proteins | sample MGYA00521100_ERZ887851 | MGnify/ENA primary metagenome ERZ887851 (study PRJEB32303, sample SAMEA104408602) | aquatic metagenome | biome: Brackish water; feature: Pelagic; material: water | place: Baltic Sea | collected 2014-06-06T16:11:00 | depth 11,444 m ...
CAAAAAAGAGCGCGACCATCGCCTTCGTAGCGATCAGGATTCCGAGTGAGAATCACCGGATCATAGCCGCGAGTCTCGAGTTCAGCGGCAAGAGCGCGGCCAAGAAATCCGCTACCTCCGGCGAGAATGATTCGTTTTTTCATAAGGGCTTCGGTGTGCGGTGTTAGCGATTTGGAAAGAATGCGGCCCAGGTGTAAACCGCGGTGAGGAAGATGAAAACGACGGTGAGACCGTGGTAGCCGAGTTTGTAAAACCAGTTGGTGAGAAACGGTGTGGCATCGAAAATGAAGAACTGAACGATGAGTCGAACGCCCCAGAAAATGGCGATCATTCCGCTGACCCAACGAGCGATCGGCGTGCCGGCAGTGGCAAGCGTCTCGGTGTGAACGAGGGTGATCGTTCCGAAACTGATGATCATCAGAACGATGAACCATCCGTAGACCCAGAACATTTGGCGCATCAATTTCGGAAGTGGCTTGAGTGTTTCCTTCCAATTCAGCGCTTTGGGGGCGTTGGCACTGGCAACGAGAATGCCGAAGTGGGCAATGCCAGCGAGGGTGAGAGCGATTTTTAAGTAGTCCATTTTTCCGTTTGGCTGGTGGTTATTGAAAAGTGATGAATTTCATCATGGGCGCGAAAACGCGTTCGATGAATGGGATGTGAAACAGGATCGGCGCGGGGATGAGAACTGCCGCGAGTGTCACAAACCGGTTGCGAAGCGGCTTGTATTTTCTCTGGGCAAGGAGGACTGCGGCTTGAATGAAAAAGTAAAGCGTCGGTAGTCCAAAGCCGCCGAGAGCGGGAACGGAAATGGCGATTTCGTGAGCGACGGCAGATGCGAAAAACCCAGCGAAGGTGCCTTTGGTAACACCAAATTTGCGAACAAGAGGACGAAAAACATGGATACGCGCCCAATCGCTGAACGCCCGATTCCAGCGGGGTCCCCAGAATTCACCGAGTGTTTTTGCGACCCACGGTTCATTCATGATGGGTTCGACGGGAAAACCGCAGCGCCTCCAAATGGCGGCAAGAATTGAGAATCCGCCGAAATGAAACAGGCAAAGCATCACTGCGACTCCGATCCAGCCGACAATGATGGGATCGTTGAATCGGGGTATTACGGCAATCGCGAGCAGCAGTCCGACGGCGACAAACGCGAATTTATCCCACAGTCGGGTTGTAGTTTCGCCTTGGGGCCTATCCCACCGAAAGGCATCCGCATCGGTTCCGATCCAGGCAAAAAAGAGCGGGTTTACTTCTTTGATTCCGCCTTCGCTGCGAAAGGCCATGAACTTCAATCCCACCCACATCGCGCCTGACAGAATCCACATCCAGATCCATTTTGGAATTTCAAAAACGAAACCAGCAATGGTAGCAATCGTGATCAAACCTATGAGAACCGCCCAATCAACGGCAGGATTTCTCTTTTTAGGTTCGCTGAGATCAATTTCGCAAACGCCGCTCAAGCAGCTCCGGTTTTTGGCGATCCAACGATAGCCCGCATGCACCAGCTGGCGAAAACCGGGGAGCATCGCGATGAGCGCGAGCGGCGCCGTGAACCAAAATTGGCGAGCCAGAAAGATCGCGGCTTCGGCTCCGCCATAGGTCCGGCCGTCGTGCCAGGCGAGTTTCATTTCGGTTTCGCTCGCTCCATTTTCAAAAGGAACGGTAACGATGTTGCGCTTCTTTAACCACGGACGAAGGCGACCAACGCCGTCCGTGCAAAACCGGCACGTTGCGTCGTAGAAGAGTTCACCTTTGTTTGTCGTTTCAGTCATTTCTGTTGGAAGGGAAATTAAGTGGCAAATAAAAAAAGCCAGAGGGCTGGCCCCTATTTGAGAAGCCCGAGAGGTTTTAGCAATTTGTCGCCCATCTTAAAAGCTTTGATCGCCGTCTTCGTTGGTAACTTGTTCATCCGCTCGTAGACATCGCTGGCGAGTTCGAAAAATTCGAGGAGGTCTTCGATCTTCTTCTTCGCGTAAATTTCTTCTTCTGCTTTGGCGTCTTCGGCTTCGATTGCGCAGTTCCGCAGGGTTGAAAGCGTGGGATCCACTTCGCGGCGTTTCCGTTCCGCAGCGATCACGCGAAACATTTCGTAAACGTCCGCCATCGACTCGAAATGATCTCGTCGATCCCTGGGGATGTGAACCACTTTCACGATTCCCCAATTCTGAAGTTCCTTAAGGCTGTTGCTGACATTTGAACGAGCAACTCCGAGTTTTTCGCAAATCCCTTCGGCGTTCATCGGCTTTTCCGAAGTCATGAGCAATGCATGGATCTGAGCCACCGTGCGATTGATGCCCCACTTCGTGCCCATCTCTCCCCAGTGGAGAATGAAGTTTTGCAGGAATGGAGTGAGATCGTTCATTTCAGTTATTTCTGTTTAGACAGAAACTTAAGAAAGGACTTTTCACAAGGGGTTTTTGTTAAAAAGAGCCGAACAAATTTCAGACAACCTTTTTACAGTCTCCTGACAAACCTGCGCGGCTTTTGGGGCAATTTATAGACCATGAAATTAACCACTCTTATTGCCGGCTTCGTCATCCTGATTAACATCCCGGCGAATGCCGCAGAGCCGATTCCGAATCGCCTGATCGATTACACTGCCTTCGAAAACATTGTTCTCCGATCGAAACTCCAGCGTGAATCTGATCGACTCACGGAATCTGAATTCCTGAAAGCCATGGAATCTGGAGCCTACCTATTGCTCGATGCGCGGAGCAAGGCGAACTTTGACAAGCGTCACGTCAAAGGCGCGATCAACCTGCCCTTCACGGAATTTACGGCGGAATCGTTGGCTGTGATCATATCCGGCAAGAAAACCAAGATCCTGATTTATTGTAACAACAATTTCGAAGGCAGTCCGATCTCAATGGCTTCTAAATCGCCGGCTGCTTCGTTGAATATTTCAACTCAGGCTTCGCTCCGCGCTTATGGTTATGAACAGATTTTCGAACTCGGTCCCTTGCTTGATGTGAAGACCACGAAATTGCCCTTTGCTGGAACCGAAACTGAAACGAAGACGAATTTCAAGAGATAGCTCTTGATCTGATAGGGGCAGTGGGGGTATTTCTACCCTTTAATCACAACTATGGACTACCCGCTTTCTCTTTCTTTCAAAATCGTCGCACTCGCCCCGCAAATTCTGCTCAATGATGCAAACGATCAGCCGATTTGCTACGTGAAGCAGAAAATGTTTAAACTGAAAGAAGCTGTTCAGGTTTTCACAGATTCAACGAAGACCACGGAAATTTGCGGGATCGCAGCGGATCGGATTCTCGATTTTTCGGCCTGCTATCGCTTTACCGACACCACGGGAAATGAATTCGGGTCCGTTCGCCGCAAAGGCATGCGTTCCATTTTTAAAGCGCATTACGAAATCGAAGACGACGGCGTCGTGCAGGCTGACATCCGCGAGGAGAATGCCTGGGCGAAAGTGATGGATGGCATTTTCGGAGAGATTCCGATCTTGGGGATGTTTAGCGGCTACCTGTTTCACCCGAAGTTTCTTGTATCCCGCAACGACGGCACGCCACTGTTGCGTGTTGAAAAGCAGCCCGCGTTTTTCGAAGGCAAATTTAAGATCGAGAAGCTCGCTGAAATGGATCCCACTGAAGAGATGCGGTGCTTCATGGCGGTAATCATGATGACGTTGCTTGAGCGTCGTCGAGGGTAGTATTTAAATATTCGCGAGATTCGCTACCTCCAAAAACCCGTCGGAACGCTCTCTTGAATTGAGTTTGGTAAGCCGCTTTCCGAGCCTGAGTGATCGGGGCATGACGAAGTGAAACCAGCGCCCGGAAATAGGTTGTTGCACCTCGGAAATATTTTTCGTTAGCGATTTGCAGGCTTCCTCGAAGTGCGAATTGGTCTGCTTTTTTCACTTGGTTCTGCAGCTGAGCGACCCTGGCTGTATTCGAGTCACTGACACTTCCCCACATGTTACCTGTTTGAGAGGAAAGACTGAAAACATAGAAGTAGACTGCGAAACACAGAACCATCACGATGAAGATTCCGACCGCGGTCCAGGTAAATTTCTGAATTCGATTCATGATGAAAGGAGGCGCAATCACTTGATCCCGAGGATTGACCTTATTAATCCTACCTGTTTTGGTTTCGACATGAAATCCCAATTTTCTCTCATCGCCGGAATCGCGATTTTGTCTGTGGCCACGGCATTCACAACTGCCCGCGCAGACTGGCCGGAATTCCGAGGGCCGAGCGCTCAGGGGATTTACGAAGCGGCGTTGCCGACGGAGTGGAGCGAGGACAAAAACATCACGTGGAAGAAAAAAATTCACGGATTGGGATGGTCGACTCCGGTGATTTTGAATGGCAAAGCGTGGTTCACGACGGCTGCAGAGCGCGGTGAAACACTGTCGCTGATTTGCATCGACACAAAAAACGGGGACGTCCTTTTGGATAAAGTGCTCGTCACGGTCGACAATCCTGCACCGCTCAACAACAAGATGAATACCTACGCGACGCCTTCGCCGGTGATCGAAGAGGGGCGGCTCTATGTCTCGTTTGGTTCGCCAGGCACATTTTGCATCAATACTGAAACGTTCGAGACGATTTGGCAGCGCCGTGATATTTCGGCAAGCCACTGGCGGGGATCCGGATCGTCGTTGGTGACGTGGAATGACTTGGTCGTTTTGACTCACGACGGAGCTGATCAGCAGTATCACATGGCGCTCAGCAAAGAGACTGGCAAAACTGTCTGGCGAGCGGACCGGACCACGAATTACGACGACGAAAAAGAGGGGCGTCCCGCGAACAGCGGCGATATGCGGAAGGGCTACAGCACGCCGTTTTTTGTCAAAGTTGGTGATCAGCATCAAATGATCTGCAACAGTGCCAAAGCTTGTTGGGCATATGATCCCGCGACCGGCGCAGAAATCTGGAATGTGCATTACCCCACCCACTCGCCCTCCTCCCGAACGGTTTACTCCGAAGCGTTGGGAATGGTTTTCATCAATACCGGGCTCGGAAAAGCGGAGGTCTGGGCGATCAAACTCGATTCCGATATGAAAGGCGACATCGCTGAAACGCACGTGAAATGGAAGCTGCTGAAGCGGACTCCGAAGCGGTCATCTCCGGTCATTGTCGACGGGCTCTTTTTCATGGCGAATGACGGTGTGATCAGCTGTGTGGATGCAGAAAGCGGCGAAGTCCTCTGGGCGGAACGCGGCGGGAAAGATTACTCCGCGTCGCTTCTCGCTGCCGATGGGAAGATTTATTGCTTTGATGAAGAGGGAGGCTGCACCGTGGTGAAAGCCGCGCGCGAATTTGAAGTTATTTCAGAAAACCATCTCGACTCCGGCATGATGGCATCGCCCGTTGCGTCGGATGGCTCGTTGTTCGTGCGGACGAAAAAGCACTTGTATCGGATCGAGGGGTGAGTTGGTTTTTTACGAAGTGACCCTCTATTTATCAGTCTAAATATGATTCCGCCTGAATACCTGCCGTTTGATCGGGAAGTCTATCGTAAACTGTACCGCCAGATTCGAGATCTTCCTGTAACTCGGGAGATCACCTGCGCCAATTGTGGACACACTTTTGAATTTTTCACGATTTAGACCCACGCTGATTGCGAACAATGTGGCGAGCACCATCGAACTCGGGCATTTGGTGCATATGACGAGATTGAGGATCTCGCATCAATATTTGTTCTTTGGGCATCTCAGGCTGGCAATACTCAAGCGCTAATTCAAACCCTTCAAAATTCCAGTCCAGTTGAATCGGTGTGGGATGATTGGGACGATTACTTTTGCGACCATTCCAATGATTCGAAGGCCTAAAACACCCAGCGGGACAAAAGCCCATTATTGAGGGCTCGCTAGTGGTCTTTGACATTCACCAATCATCTGCAGCTTGGTCTGCAGAGTTGGTTATTCCCGTTTCCTGATCGGACTTTTTCTAACGGGAATTGAAAAGAATTTTTTGGAATTTTCGGGAAGGAAATTTACTCCGCCTCGGAATCGATTCCGATCGAAATGCCCTTGCCGTCTTCGGGAATGATAATTTCGCCGTCGATCGCTGCGTTGAGCTGATCTTCCGGAGCGCCGCGCTGTTTTTTCAACGTGGCTTCTCCCGACAATCGGCCGAGGGCAGAATCCGCGTAGCCCGAGCCGGGCGAAATGCTGGAATAGCTTCGCATTTCAAAATGAAGATGAGCCAAGTAACGACCATCGGCTTTTCCGACGGTCCCGATCTGCTCACCGCGTTTCACATTGGTGCCGACGGAGACAAACATCTGTTTCAAATGAGCGTATAACGTTTCGACGGATTTACCGTTCGGGAGCTGGTGATTGATGATGATAATATTTCCCCAGCCATCGCTCGGCCAGCCTGCGTAGACGACTTTTCCATCAGCGGAGGCATAGATGGGATCTTTCAAATCGGAGTCTTCCCCGCCGATTCCATTGATGTCATCGCCGAGATGCCGCGTCGTCAAAAATGGCTGGGCGTTGTAGGTGAGGGCGGCGTGCTCGCTTCCCATCGGGGCATCGAATCGGGCTGCGATGGGGCTGGAAATCATTTCGATTGGAGAAACAACGGAAAATGCGGGATCAAAAATGGCATCTTCGCCCGCGCTCAAGAGACCGACGCGCTCTTCCCATTGTTTGACCACGACGACTTCCTTTTTTGGAGCAAAAATTGCCCACAAAATGATAATAGCCGCGCCGATCGTTACGAAGATCGGGAGGAAGATACTCACCAGTTCGGAAACGTGGCGTTTGAGATCGAGTTGAGGAGAAGACACAGATTTGAAGTCTAGCGCATTATTTTAGCTCGCGCCACGGCAGGAAATAGGCAAAGTAATAGGCGACCGCTTTATGACTCCAGAAATTAAAGAACGTTTCGACAAATACATCCTCGACAAAGGCTTACGCCGGACGGCGCAGCGGGATGTTATTTTTGAAGCGGCGTTTAAGAACGATGACCATTTCACGGCAGAAGAACTATGGGTGAAGGCGCGAAAGATTGATCCGAAAACATCGCGGGCCACGGTTTACCGGACCATCACATTGCTGATGGAATGTGGGATGCTGCGCGAGATCGATCTGGGGCGAGACGAACGGGTTTACGATCCGAACTTTATCGAGTCGCCCGATCACAATCATCTCATCTGTATTGATTGCGGAAAAGTGGTCGAATTCGAAGACGAAAACGCGGCTATCCTGATTGATTGCGTGACACGTCGCCTTGGCTTTCGCCCGACTTCGAAGTCAATGCGGATCGAAGCCTGTTGTGATCAGCTTCGGAAAACAGGGAAATGTGCGAGCCTGATCGAGATGCGTTTGGGTAAGGGTGCGTGAATCTCAGACACGAAATTCTGCGATTGAATTGTTAAGGATTTTGTAAGACTATTAAGTAATGAGTTCTTTGGAAGCAGCGATCATCACCCGGGCAATCAACCCCGAGGATTCAGCTTACAATCCCGAAACTGCTACTGCGATTCTGGCGATCCAAATCTCTGAATACGATCAGAAAAGAGCGATTGAATTGGGACGGAAAGCAAATGAGGGAACTCTGACTTCTGAAGAAAAAGAAGAAGCTGAGTGCATGGAGCGCGTCGGATTGCTGATCTCACTTTTGAAATCCAAAGCTCGCATTTCGCTTTCAAAAGCAGCCTGATTTTTGAAAAAAAGATCTGAAATTTGCTGTAATTGCCCGGGCGGGAAACCGTTGCGAGTGTTGTTTGATCAGCCAAAACTTTGAAGCGTTCACATTACAAATTGAACACATCATTCCTCGCAAACATCATGGGGAAACCATTTTGGAAAACCCCGTGCTTGCGTGCTTTGCCTGCAATAATCACAAAGGACCGAATCTCACTGGGATAGATCCGGACACTGGAAAAATTGAGCGTCTTTTCAATCCACGCCAAGATACTTGGAGTGATTTTTTTATAATCGAAGAAGGAAAAATCACGGGGATTTCTCCGGTTGGTCGAGCTAGCGAAGATGCGTTTGCGTTCAATCTTCCTAATCGGGTTGAATTGAGAATATCAATTGGAGAAGAATGAAGAGATCCGTAGTTCATCGAAAAAAACTAATGAAAGGCCTGTTGATATTTCTGGGAGTTTCCTTCGTCAGCGCTTTAATCTCCTGCTCCAAGGTGGATTCCGATGATGAGCAGATCATCGACGAAGGTCTGGTGACTATTGAAAACGCAAAGCTGGAGAATTGTGGAGAGGTCTTGCGAGTCTTGGAGCCCTTGCTCGAAAATGGAAATCGGTTAGTTCGTATCAACGGTCACCTGTATGATGGGATAAACTTGGAGTTCAACCCAGGATTAAATTTTCAGGTAGAGCCTTCGTTTGTGCCTGCAGCATTTTTTGATTATATCAGCGAAGCTGGAAACACGGCATGGGAGAAAGAAAGTAGTATCGTCTTGAGAATGAGGCTCTCGCCTGACGAGCCGACGGCTACTTTGTTCCAACTTCTCGATATTTGTGAAGTGCGAGAATGGAATTATCAATTTGGCAAATCTGAAGGCGAGAGTTCAGTTGAAGTGTGGGCTTGGACGCAATGAGCGTTCAGAAAATTCCCCATTGTAAAAATCCACAAAACCGAGTTCAGTCGGCGAACTATGTGGAAAGGCAGATTTCAAGTCGAAACCTCCAATTTGGTTCAAAAATACGGTGAGTCGATCTCGTTCGATTGGCGGCTGTATCCCTATGATATTCAAGGGTCGATCGCTCATGCGGCGGCGCTTCAGGATGCGGGTATTTTGTCGAAAGCCGAGCAGCTTTCGATCACCAAAGGACTGAAGGAGATCAAAAAAGAGATCGATTCTGGCGAATTCAAATTCCGTACGAGTTTGGAAGATATTCATATGAATATCGAATCGGCCCTGACGGAGAAGATCGGTGATGCCGGCGCAAAATTGCATACGGCGCGGAGTCGTAACGATCAGGTGGCGCTCGACACGCGGCTCTATTGCCGTGCCGAGTCGAAGGCGATTTATGAGCGTCTCCTGAATATGCAGGACGCGTTGCTGACGCTGGCGAAGAAGAATCCCGACGCGGTTGTGCCGGGATACACGCACTTGCAGCGGGGCCAACCGGTTCTGTTTGCTCACCATTTGCTCGCGTATTTGGAAATGCTCGATCGTGACTGCGGTCGGTTGCGGGACGCTTATTCCCGGATCAATCACATGCCGCTTGGTTCGGGTGCGTTGGCGGGATCGACGATTCCAGTGAATCGGAAGCTGATTGCGGATTTGTTGGAATTTCCGCAAGTCACCCAGAACAGCATGGATGCTGTCAGTGATCGCGATTACCTCGCTGAACTGATGTTCGTCATCTCGATGGTCGGGATTCACCTGTCGCGTTTGAGCGAAGACGTCATTTTGTGGGCATCTGCCGAGTTCAATTTCATCGAACTGAGCGATGCTCACACCACGGGTTCCAGTTTGATGCCGCAGAAGAAAAACCCGGATGTCGCTGAGCTGACTCGGGGGAAATCCGGCCGTCTTATAGGAAACTTGATGTCCCTAATGACGACGATGAAAGGCCTGCCGATGACTTACAATCGGGATCTGCAGGAAGACAAAGAGCCGCTTTTTGATTCAGTCGAGACGATTAAGATTGCGCTCGAGGTTTTTGCTGAAATGATGGCCGAAGCTTCGGTTAAAGCTGATGTAACAGCGGAGGCGACGAGCGATCCGTTTCTTCTCGCTACTGATTTGGCCGACTATTTAGTGCGGAAAGGCGTTCCGTTTCGTCAGGCTCACGAAATCATGGGCGAGCTGACGGCGTATTCGATTCGCGAAGATATTCCGTTTCAGGATTTATCGGATGAAGAATGGGAGCAATTCTCGCCTGTTTTTGAATCGGATGTTCGCGATGTTTTGAATGTGGAAACCGCATTGAAAGCTCGGAAAGCAGTCGGTGCGCCGTCGCCTGCGAATGTTGCCCGGCAGATTGCGAAGTGGGAGAAGCGAATCGCTAAGCCGCCTGGTTTAGTGTGATTTCTATCTGCTAAAATTCCAATTTTCGAAACAACAGTATCCGTTCGATGAACAGATACTGTTGGATCGTGCGGGCAGTCGGCTTATAGTTTGTGAAATATGGAATTTCTAACGACTGTTTTGAAGCACCCCTTTTTCTGGGGCTTGATGTTGGGCCTTTTTCTCTGTGTGGTTTCGGTTTGGTCTCACATTAAAACAAAGGTTGAGCTCAAAAGGCTCAAAAACCATCTGAGCGACAAGATGGAATTGGAGGCTGATAAGCTGTCTTCGATGAAGGGTGAGATCGAATCTTTGAAAAAAGAGAACGAGAACATGCGGGTGAAAGTGCAGACGGGGAAGATCGAAGATTCGGCGCAGGCGCTTGAGCGTGAGCTTGAGATTTTTGCACGGGCGGAAAAAGCGATGGTGCTGAATGCGCCTGGGTTTGCTCAGGCGTGGGAAAATGCGAAAGAGAAATCCGAAAATGAAATTCGCGAGGAAGAGGCGGGAAAAAGCCCCGTGAAGCGGATGTTCCGCAAGTTTTTCAAAGGAAACGGATCGGATGAGCAAAAATCGATCGATTCTTCCTCCTCCGGCGAAGAGCGTGCGGCGCTGATGACTTCAGACGAGGACAATTAATCGCATGACGCTGTCGATTCCGGAAGGAAATTTTGAGGGCACGATTTTTGATTGCGACGGCACGTTGGTTGATTCCATGCCGCTGCACTATCGAGCATGGATCGCGAGCATGGAGCATCACAAATGCCCGTGGACGTGGAGCGAAGACCTTTTTTACAAAAGCGCGGGGCGGCCCGAGCCCGATATCGTCAATGAATTGAACGTCGAATACGGGGCTTCGATCGATGCGATTTCTGTTCACGATTGGAAAGCTGAGTGGTTTAAAAAACATCTTCACGAGTTGTCTGCTGTGGAAGCGGTGGCGGATATCGTGCGCGATTTGTACGCGAAAGGGCATCCGATTTCGGTGGCGACTGGCAGCGAGCTTTCGGTGGTAGAACTCGAGTTGAAGCACATCGGTTTGTGGGAATATTTTGATATCATCGTGACTCCGGCTGACGTGGAGAATGGAAAGCCGGCGCCGGATATGTTTTTGCTCGCCGCCGAGAAGATGGGAATTGCTCCCGAAAAGTGCCTCGTTTACGAAGACGGGCAGGCGGGTATTGATGGCGCTGTTGCTGCGGGGATGGCGACGGTTTTTGTGCCGAGCCGTGGGGTTTGATAAACCCAAATTTTACGACATCGCGAGCGTCGCGAAGGCGCCGACATATTTTTAGACCAATTTTTTCGTAATGAAGGCTTTTTCGGCACGTAGTTGACGTGAAACACCAACGCAAAAATGTTGCCAGTGCCTATCAACGAAACGAATCCAACCATCGACCGTCTGATCGACGAACATAGGTCGCAGCTGTATGGCTTCGTTCTTTCGCTGGTGGCGAATAACAGCGATGCGGAGGATTTGCTCCAGCAAGTGTGTCTGATTCTCTGGGATAAGCGGGATCAGTTTGAGCCTGGGTCGAATTTTTTAGCATGGGCGCGGAAAATTGCGCGTTTTGAGGCGCTAAATCATTGGAGGAAGGAAAAGAACCGGCCGCAACAACCGCTTCTCGATGAACATCTTCTTCAGGTGATTCATGAACGGAGTGAGGAAAGGGAGCTGGAATTTGCGCGTCATCGGCGAGCCTTGCAGCTATGTATTGCTCAGCTTTCCGAGCGTCATCGGGAGGTGATCGAGGCTCATTATTTTGAAGAGAAATCGATCCCGAAAATTGCGGAAACGCTCGGCTTAAAGGCGAACGCAGTCAGCCAGCTTCTTTTTCGGGCGCGGTCTGGTTTGACGGCTTGTGTGCAGTCGCGAACCCTTGGAACTACGGAAGAAGATCACTAATTTATCAAAATGGATTCAGCGAAAGAACATCATTTTAACCAGCTTTTACAACGTTCATTTCAAGGGGAGCTGTCGGAAAAGGAGACCGAGGAACTGCGTGAGTTGCTAAAATCCGAACCTGAGGCGGTGGAGCGTTACCTCGAACATTGTCAGGCGGAATCCTGGCTTCGTGACCCTTCGCTTCTTGCCGAGCCAACAGCTGGCAAGGTGGTAGCTTTATCAGATTCGGCGCAGCCAGATATCGAAGCTGAGGAGGTTGGAAGGGCGCTTTTCACCAAGAGAAATCTCGTAGCGGCAGGGTTGGTTGCGTGCGGGATCGTTGCGTTGGTGATCAATCTGTATCCCGCTCGGTCTGTTGCTACAGTTGAGGATCCAGCGGTTGAACCTTCGAACGTAAATGATCGCGACTGGAAAACTCTGGTCGCAACGACGGGCAGCCAATCACATCCGCCGCTCACGGAAAATGCTGTCCCGGATTCACGCGCTCAAAAGCCAATTCGGTTCAATCGGGATATTCGCCCTATTTTCTCGGAGACTTGTTTTCATTGTCACGGCCCGGATGAGGAAGGGCGCCGGGCGGATCTGCGTTTGGATGTTGCGAAGGCTACGACGAAAGATGCAGACGGTTTTCAGCCGATTGTTCCCGGTGATCCGGAAGCAAGTGAGGTGTGGTATCGGATTATTTCTGATGACGAGGATGATTTAATGCCGCCACCGAAGTCTCATCTCGCAATCACGACGGAGCAGAAAGCTCTCATCAAAAGGTGGATTGAGGAGGGTGCGGAATACGAAGGGCATTGGGCGTTTGATGCACCGGCTCGAGTGAAAGTTTCTGAAAAATCGGGCAATGAGATTGATTTTTATGTTCAGAAAAAGCTGGCTGAAGAGGGCTTGAAGCCATCGGCCGAAGCTGATCGCCGAACTCTTGCCCGACGGCTTTATCTTGATCTCACCGGACTGCCACCAAGTCGTGAAGAGATGCAGGTCTTTTTGACGGACACCGGTCCGAATGCATATGAAACATTGGTCGACCAATTGCTGGCCTCGCCTCACTATGGAGAGCGGATGGCGGTGTCCTGGATGGATCAAGCAAGATACGCTGACACGAATGGCTATTCGATCGATGGCGGTAGACACATGTGGCTGTGGCGAGACTGGGTGATTCAAGCCTTCAACTCAAATATGCCTTTCGATCAGTTTACGATCGAACAGCTAGCAGGGGATTTGCTGCCGAACCCGACTGAATCTCAGATGATTGCGACGGGCTTTAACCGCAACCACATGATTACTCACGAGGGGGGAACGATTCCTGCCGAAAACCTCATGAATTACTGCGCTGATCGGGTGAAAACGACGTCGGAGGTTTTTCTCGGCCTGACCATTGCCTGCGCGCAATGCCATGACCATAAATACGATCCGATTTCGCAGCTCGATTACTACAAATTTTACGCCTACTTCAATAGTGTCGGTGATCGGGGGAATGATGGGAATGCGGGGGTGAACTCCATTCCTTACATCCAAGCTAAATCGCCAATTGCCCACGATCCCAAACCGATCAGACAGCAATTGGAGCAGGCTAGAGAAGAACTCGATCGGCCTCGCGACAAAGCTCAGGAAGCATGGAGTAGCGCCGTAAGACAGGAAATTGAGTTGCGTGGTGCCAATCAGAAACTGACTGCAATGGAGATCATTGGGGCTAAAACTCCGAATCGAGCGACGGATTGGGTTTCCGTGGAGAATGGGGAGCGAGTCCGGCTCACTACGGCGAATCGATCGGCCTATACTTTTTCGGCGCGGGTTCCCGAATGTGACGGCGATGAAATTGCGGGCCTCCGCATTGTTTTCGAGCCTGATCCCGAGACGGGGAACATTGGCTGGATGAAAGAGGAATTTGAAGGTGGTTTCTTTGTGTCTTCAGTTTTGATTTCCGGCGGTGACCTTCCGTCCGATGAAATCAATCTCTACCGGCTTCAAGAATACAGCACGGTGACTGCGAGTGCGTGGCATCCCGATCACCATCCTGAGAATGTGGCTGATGAAAGAGATCAATTCGCTTGGACTCCGTTTCCAGAAGTTACCATTCAACAGAGGTTGACCCTCCATTTTGAACAGCCAATCAAGGCGAAGGACCTCCCTTATCTGACGGTAACACTGAGTTTTTCCAGTGGAGACTCCAAAGCAAAGCCGAATGCCCGAATTCTGCGTTTCGAGGCGCTAATTGGAAATGATAATGACTCTCGCTACCCATCTCGACTGCAAAAAGTGATTCTTGTAGATGCGGAAGCCCGCACTCCAGAAGATCAGGCCTACCTCGCCGCGCAATTTCGAAAATGGTCACCCGCGCTGGCGGGTCTGCGAGATCGGATTAGCAATCTCGAGCGGCGTCTCAGCGAAATGACTGAGGCTCATCCTGTAATGGTGATGAATACGGCGCCAAAACCTCGCGATACCTTTATTCTTCATCGCGGTGACTACGCTAGCCCCGGTGAGAAGGTCTCTACGGGAACACCGTCAGTTTTACCCCAAGAGGCAGGAGGGAACCGACTGGATTTAGCTAAATGGCTAGTCGATCCTGCGCATCCACTGACTTCTCGGGTCACGGTGAATCGTTATTGGCAGATGTTTTTTGGGACAGGGCTGGTTTCGACGACTGCTGATTTTGGATCGCAGGGTGAATGGCCAAGTCATCCGGAATTGCTCGATTCGCTTGCGGTCGATTTTCGGGAGTCCGGCTGGGATGTGAAAGCGATGATCAAGAAAATTGTTACATCTGAAACCTATCGGCAGGATTCTCGAATCACTCCTGAAAACTTCGAGCGCGATCCCTCCAATCGTCTTCTCGCGCGAGGGCCGCGTTTCCGGCTCCAGGCTGAATTTGTCCGCGATGCGGCTTTGAAAACCAGTGGCCTGCTTGTGCCATGGATTGGTGGTGCCAGCGTCAACCCCGGCCAACCAGACAACTTGTGGAAGGAAATCAGCCACTTTGGAAGCTCACCGGCTACGGCGCAGGCTCATGTCGCCGACCGAGGTTTGGAGAGGCATCGTCGCAGTCTATACACCTTCTGGAAGCGAACCGTTCCGCCGCCCAATATGGCCACTTTTGATGCGCCGAACCGCGAGTTTTGCGTGATGCAGCGATCATCAACCAACACGCCGCTTCAAGCCCTCGTTTTGTTGAATGATCCTCATTTTGTGACTGCAGCTCGTGCATTCGCGAATCGGATAATGTCTGCCAACCCCGCTAAACCGATTAAAGCAATCAACGCGGCTTTTGAAGAGGCTACGGGCCGCCTGCCTATAGAAGCCGAGCGGTTGGAGTTGCTGTCGATGTACGAGGAGGAAGGTGATTTTTTCCCTGTTGCCCAACTCATCATGAACCTGAGCGAAACCATTACCCGAGAATAAATGAATCCGCTTTTCAATTTTCAACAGAATCAAACTCGCCGCTCTCTTTTGGGGAGCACCGCTGGTGGCCTCGGCTCACTCGCATTGGGATCGTTGCTTTCACAAAGTGGGAACGGTCATGCGGCGGGAATGGTGGATTTACAGAAGTTGCCCCATTTTGCTCCAAAAGCGAAGCGCGTCATCTACTTGTTCCAATCCGGTGGTCCTTCGCATGTCGATCTTTTTGATTACAAACCAATCATGCGCGAGATGCATGGTAAGGAGTTGCCGGAATCAGTCCGCGGAAATCAGCGGGTCACAGGCATGACGGCAAGGCAGGGGACTTACACTTTCACGGCGCCGCTTTGGGGAATGCAACAAGTCGGAAAACGAGGCACATGGATGTCCGATTTGCTTCCTCACACTCAAACGATTGCGGATGACATCACGATTCTTCGTGGGGTTCATACTGAAGCGATCAATCACGATCCGGCAGTCACTTTCATCAATACCGGTTCTCAGCAAATGGGGCATGCGAGCATGGGATCGTGGCTCAGCTATGGTCTTGGCAGTGAATCAGAGGACCTACCGTCTTACATGGTACTGCTATCTCAGGGAACGGGCAAAAATCCCGGGCAACCGCTATTTTCTCGCCTTTGGGGGAGTGGATATCTCCCTTCCAGTCATCAGGGGGTAATGCTCCGCCCTGGAGCTGATGCGGTGCTCTATCTACAGAATCCCGATGGTGTTTCTCCAGCCGATCGAAGGCGTCTTCTTGATCGCCTTGCACGGCTCAACCAAATGCAGGCGGAGGAAACTGGCGATCCGGAAACCCTTGCTCGAATCAAAGCTTATGAGATGGCCTATCGGATGCAAACGTCTGTTCCGGACCTGACCGACCTCAGTTCAGAGCCTGATAGCATTTTCGACCTCTATGGTCCTGAATCGCGCAAGCCGGGAAGTTTTGCCGCCAACTGTCTTTTAGCCCGTCGAATGGCTGAGCGAGGGGTCCGTTTTGTGCAGCTTTTCCATCGCGGATGGGATCAGCACAAAAATATCAAGGCCGCGCTTCCCGCCCAATGTCGCGATATTGATCAAGCGTCGGCGGCATTGATCAAAGACCTGAAGCGGCGTTCGATGTTGGATGAAACTCTGGTGATTTGGGGAGGAGAATTTGGGCGGACCTCTTTTAGCCAGGGTAAGCTGGGAACTCCAGCTGCGGGCCGTGATCATCACGGTCGATGTTTTTCGGTCTGGATGGCTGGAGGGGGAATCAAAGCCGGGTTCGACTGGGGGCAAAGCGACGATTGGGCGTATAACGTCGTTGATGGCGGCATGCATATTCGCGACCTAAACGCCACCATCCTACACACTCTCGGAATCGATCACGAACGTTTCACTTTTAAATTTCGAGGGTTGAATCAGCGTTTAACCGGGGTCGAGGAAGCTCACGTAACTAAAGAAATTTTAGCGTAAGGGGCTAAAACGCAAGGGTGAAACTCCCATCACCGCACCTTCCTAAAATAATTCACCAAACCCGTGGTGACACCATCGGCGTATTCCTGAAAGATATTCTTTTTGTAAATCCCGCCAAATTCTTTGAGGCCGCGGTATTCTCCGGCCTGGACGCGGGAGTGAACTTCTTTATTATTCATGC
>ERZ887851.1953-NODE-1953-length-16872-cov-17.642802_pt1 | contig 16872 bp, 18 predicted proteins | sample MGYA00521100_ERZ887851 | MGnify/ENA primary metagenome ERZ887851 (study PRJEB32303, sample SAMEA104408602) | aquatic metagenome | biome: Brackish water; feature: Pelagic; material: water | place: Baltic Sea | collected 2014-06-06T16:11:00 | depth 11,444 m ...
GTGGCAGGTCTGGGTAACCCCGGGGCCAACTACGCCGCCACCCGCCACAACGTTGGCTTCATGGCCCTTGAGCGGCTGGCCGCCGCCGCAGGCTCCTCCTTTCGCCAGCAGACCAAGCTGCGCGGCCTGCTCGCCGAGGTGGGTCAGGGTGCGGCCCGGCTGCGCCTGTTGATGCCCCAGACCTACATGAACGAAAGCGGTCGCTCGATTCGTGCCGCCCTCGACTGGTTTGGCCTGGATCCGGCCCAGCTGCTCGTTGTGGTCGACGACATGGACCTGCCCCTGGGCAAGCTGCGGCTCCGGGCCAGGGGTAGTGCGGGAGGCCACAACGGCCTGCGCAGCACTATCAATCACCTCGGCACCCAGGATTTCCCCCGGCTGCGCATCGGCATCGGGGCCCCCGCCCAGGAACCGGCCGAACGCCGCGCCCAAACCATCGGCCACGTGCTGGGGCGCTTCAGTGCCGCCGAGCAGCCCCTGCTGGAGGCGGTGCTCAGTGAGGTGGAAACGGGCATTGGTCTGATTCAGCGCCTGGGCCTGGAGCGGGCGGGGAATCGGCTCAACGGTTTTCAGCCCCACGGCACGCCAGCATGAGTCGATGGCCCCGCTACCCGCCACCACTGCCCAGCTCCGCGTCCTGCATCAGAGCTTCAGCCAGCGGGTGCTGGAGGGAGAAGTCAGTGCCGGTGGGTATCGCTGGAGTTTCCGCTGGGCGTTTGACCGCGGCGAACTGAGTGTGGAGCCCTCCCTGGGGCGGGCCCTGATCCAGGACGCCTTGCTGCGCTACCTGCTCAAGGTGGATTACCAGCTGGAACCCGGCGGCGACTATGTGTTCACGGTGCGGGCCCGTTTTTAAACCCATCCGCTGGCCACTGGCGCAGCACCTCGCCGTTGCGGCGCTGCAGCGGTTCCCCCAGCCAGCGTTCCAGCAGCAGCTGGGCTACGACGTCGTCAATATCCCTTGGGGGTAGCCGCAGGCCGGTGGGCAGTAGGCGCATCCAGGGGTTTGGCGGATCCAGCTCCCAGTAGCGCTGGCGGGCGGCCAGGCTGCTGCCGCGCTCATCAACCAGGGTCAGCTCCAGGTTGAGTTGGCGCAGTAGGGGTCGCCAGGTGTGACTGCCGGTGCCGTTGCCCAGAATCACCCTGGCCAGGCCGCGTTGCTGCCAGGCCTGCAGCAGGCCCTGGCTGGCTGGAGGAGGCAGGATTGCCGCCTCCAGCACCTGCCCCTGGGATGAATCGGCCAGCACCAGGCCACATTTGCTGCTGCCTGGGTCGAGACCGGCGATCAACGCGGACGCCTGCATGCCGGTCATGGGCGCCGGGGCCCCCTCGGGATGTCGTCCGCCGGCGGTCGCAACCAGCGCAACTCGACTGCAATCGGATCGGGGGTGTCGGCATCGCGCAGCACCACGGCTTCCAGCTGCACCACCTGGCCAGCGGGTCTTTCGCCCAGGGCCCGACCCAGTTGGTTCAGGCTGGCCGCGTCGAATTGCAACCCCTCCACCAGGGTGCCCTGGCGCTGGGCGCGGGCATAGGCCGCCGCCAGCAGCAGGTTCAAGCGGCGGTTGATCCCATCTTGGCCGGTGAGGTCTCCCTCCACCGTGGTGCTGGCCAGCACCTCGCCGGCCTTGACGACGGGTCGATTTGGCCGCAGGTCGGGGAAGGCCAGCACCTGGCGCTCCCCCCGCAGCACGTTGGCGGCCGAGAGGATGCTCACCACCCAGCGGCCGGGCTTGGCGAGCAGCTCCTCCAGTTTGGCGATGTCGTTTCTGGGCACCAGCAGGATCTGGCGATCCGGTGGTTGGTCGGGTAACACCCGGCGGAAGGCGTTGATGTTTGCCTGCTGCAAAAGGGCCGTGATCACCTGCTGGGCTTGCTCGGGGCGCTCCAGGGCCACCTTGGCGCTGGAGAGGATTTGCCCGCTGGTGATCACCACATCGCCGCGGCGCAGGGCGATCAGGTTGCTTTCCAGATCCTTGAGCTCTTGGGCTCCCGCCGCAATTCGCTTGCGCACCTGGCTCAATTCGGCCTCGGTGCGGCCAATCTCCGCGTCCCGGTCCCGCACTTCGAGGTTGAGCCGGGAGCGCTCCTGCTCCAGGCGATTGCGCTGGGCGATCAGGGGGGCCAGTTCCTGCCGCAGCTTGCTGGCACGGGCCTGGGCCTGCTCAAAGCGCTGCTGGGCATCTCGCTTGCCCTGTTCGGCTCGGTTGAGCTCCAGCTGGCTGCTGGCCAGCAGGCGACGACTGTTGGCCAGGCGCTCCTCCAGTTGGTCGAGTTCAAACAGGCCCGTGCGCAGGCGCTCGCTCACCAGCAGCATCAGGCCGAGGGAGATGGCACTGATCAGGCTGCCGGTGAGCACCGTGATCAGAACGGCGGTGTTGCGGGGCCGCAGCCTGAACAGGCTCAGCCGCGCCTTGCCCACCCGGCTGCCCAGACGGTCGCCCAGGTTGGAGAGCACTCCGCCCAGCACCAGCAGCGTCAGGATCAGCAGCCAACCCGTCACGTGCGTCTGCGACCGGCCCCAGTATCTCCGGAGTTCAGCTGAAGCGCTTGGCCAGGGCGATGGGATCAAACACCGTGATCTTTTTACGGTCGATCTGCACCAGGCCATCGTTGCGCAGATCCCCGAGCAATCGGGTGATGGTCACCCGGGTTGAGCCGATCGCTTCGGCGATGGCCTGGTGGGATAGACGCAGATCAATGGTGATTCCTTGGCTGCTGGGAACCCCAAAGTCGCGGCAGAGCACCAGCAGGAAACTGACCAGCCGCGAACTCATATCCCGGTGGGTGAGGGTTTCGATCATCGTTTCGGTCTGCAGAATCCGCGAGGAGAGACCTTGAAGCAGCAGTAGCCCCACGCTGGCATCCTGTTCGATCGCCTTGCGCACGGAGGTCGCCGGCGCGGTGACAATCTCCACCCGGGTGAAGGCGATGGCGTGATAAAAGCGATCTGAGCGCTGGCCCGTGAGCAGGGAGAGGACGCCGAACAGGCTGTTCTCGCGCAGCAGGGCAACGGTGATCTCCTCACCGGATTCGTAGACCCGCGATAGGCGCACGGCACCGCGGCGCAAAAGATAGACCCGTTCGGCCGGATCACCGGGGAAAAAGATAGTTTTCCCCCGCTCTATTGTTTCGGCAGTGCTGCCGGCCAGCCCGCGGATCACTTCCTGCAGGGTGGGACCCGCCTGGCTGGCACTGCCCATACCCGCCACCGAACCAGGGGCCCCCGTGGTTGGAGTGTTGGCGGTACGGCTGAATCCGTGGGTAGCGCCAACCATTATGGCTCTGGCATATCTCGGGACCTTAAGGATCGCCTGTGGGGATCCCTGTAGCAATACACACGGTTTCCTGGCTCTCCCCCTGGGTCGATGGGCATTGGTACAGGTGTTTCCGCTAGGGATGGGGTCGGATGCTTGTGAAGCGACCCGATGCCGCTACATTCAGCTTCGCGCAGTCGCCCATCAGCGGCTGTCGTTTCAGGGAGTTCATGACCGCCAGCTTGCCCCTTGCCGCCCTTGCCCCAGTTCCTCCGGCCCCCGTGCTGCGTCTGGTAGCCCAACAGGAGGGGCTGCTGCAGATTCACACGGCTCCGTTTCGGGGCAGTTTCGGGGCCGTGTTGAGCCAGGCCCTGCGGACCGCCGGCCTGGGCAGCAGGGTGCTGGTGAGCCAGCTGCTCAAGGGAGGGGTGGATCAGGGGCTCGAAAGCAGCCTTTGGCTGTGTGGGCGCCTGCAGTGGCTGCGCCCCGGGGTGCCCTACTGCATCTCGGAGCCGGCGGCCAGCCAGTCTGAGGAGTTGGCTGTCCAGTCGCTGGCGGCCCAGTCGCTGGCGGCGGTGCAGCAGGTGTGGGCCTACAGCCGAGAGCAGCTGCTCAGTGGGTCAGTGGACCTGCTGGTGCTCGATGAACTGGGGCTGGCGGTGGAGCTGGGCTATCTCGATAAAGCTGAGGTGCTTGCCACCCTGGAGCGCCGTCCGGTCCATCTGGATGTCATTGTGACCGGCCCGGCCATGGCTCCTGAATTGATGGCCATGGCCGACCAGGTCACCAAGCTGCGGCGTGGCCTCTAGGGGCTTTTGATGGCCCCGTCGTTCCTGTTTCCCCTTCCCGTCAATGCTCAAGAACGACCGCTGGATCAATGAGCAGGCCGCCTCCGGGATGCTCCAGCCCTTCCAGTCGAGTCTGGTGCGTCACCTGGATCCGGACACGGCGAGCTCGCCGGTGCTCAGCTACGGCTGCTCCTCCTATGGCTACGACCTGAGGCTCTCGGCGAAGGAGTTTTTAATTTTCCGGCACGTGCCGGGCACGGTGGTGAACCCGAAGCGGTTCAATCCCGCCAACCTCGAGCCCGCACCCCTAAATCAGGATGGAGACGGGGTCTATTTCATTCTGCCGGCCCACTCCTACGGCCTCGGTGTGGCACTGGAGAAGATGAAAGTGCCCGCCAATATCACCGTGATTTGCCTGGGTAAGAGCACCTATGCCCGTCTAGGCATCATCGTCAACACCACGCCGGCTGAGGCGAGTTGGGAGGGCCATCTCACCCTCGAGTTCAGTAATTCTTCGGGAGCTGATTGCCGCATCTACGCAAACGAGGGTATCTGCCAGCTGCTGTTCTTTGAGGGGGATCCCTGCGCAACCACCTATCAGGATCGCGCTGGCAAGTATCAGCACCAACCAGAGCGGGTCACCCTGGCCCGTATTTAGGGCTGCCGGGGGAATGGCAGCTGCTGGGGAATGGCACCGCTAGGGGGCCAGCCGAGCCTTGTGCAGCCGGCTCTTCTCGTACCAGTCGGCAAACTGGGGGGCCCAGGCCTGCAGGTGGGGCCAGATCAGGTCGCAGAGTTCGCGTATTTCTTGCTGGGCATCGAGTTTGGCCCGCAGGTCGAGGAAGTGCAGCAGGGCCCGCAGGGTGAAGCTCACCACGAAGTGCTGGCGGTAATCAAAGGGCAGGATGCCGCGGGCATGTTCTTCGGCGAAGCCGGCGGCCAGCAGGTCGCGATAACGCTCGGCGGCGGCGCGGCAGAGCTCCAGATCGATCGATCGCTGCTCTATCGAATAGTGATACTTCTTGCCCTTGCGGTCGCTGTAATCGCAAACGGGCCGGAGATAGAACACCTCTTCGAGCTCCAGCTCGCCTCGGGCGGCCCGGCAGATGCGCTCGCCGGTGTAACGCATCGACTGCACATCAAAGCTCACCCCCACCCTGTGGGTGCGGGCCTGTTGCATCACCGAGTGGGGAAACCAGCCCACATTGAGCACGATCTGGGCGTGCTCGAGGGGGCCGTAGTGGCCCCGCTCTCCGGCCAGTAGCCGTTTGACGCAGATCTCGCCAGCTTGGGTCTCATCGGGCCAGTTGGCCCGATCGGCGGCCACGAACCCCTCGCTGTAGTCCTGGTGCATGCCCGCATAGACGCACTGCTGCGGGTTGGGGGTGGCGGCGATCAGCTCAACGCGGAAGCGGGGATCAAGGGACACGGCGGCTTCAGCCATGGCTGCGGGGTGAGGCCATGGTGCCAGCTTCTGCGGCCCTGGGCTCGGGATCGCCGCCAAGGGCGCTGACCTGGCCTAACCCCGCCAGCTGGGGCAGGGGCTGGCCGCTGAGCAGGGCGTCGCTGAGGGCCTGCAGTTCGCCGGCGCTGCGGGCGCCGATGGCCCGGCCCACGGCCACCCCGGAGGCATCAAACAGCTCAAGCTGGGGAATGCCGTTAACCGCGTAACGCTCAAGTTCCGCTTGCCAGCGGGGGTTGTCCACATTGAGCAGCACGACATCGAGCTGGCCGCGGTGCTGGACTTCCACGCTTTCCATGGCTGGAGCCATGCTGCGACAGGCTTCGCACCAGTCGGCATAGAACTCCACCAGGGTTGGCCGCCCGTTGTGGAGAGCCACCTGCAGGTCGAGGGACTGGCGAGCCAGGCGCTCCAGCGGGGCTTCCGGGTGGAGGCCACCGCGGAACCACAGCAGGCCGGCGGCAAGTAGGGCCGCCAGCAGCAATAGCAGCAGCCTTTCGCCCTGGCCCAGAGCTGGGGTGGGGGGGGAATTCACCATGGCCTCACTTTGGCAGTGCTTGCTAGCGTTGCGTCCAAGGCAAAGGGGCCTCCCTGTGAAACGGCGCCTCATCCTCCATTTCCCCCGCGAGGCGGTGCACCAGCCGATCACCTATCGGCTGGCGGTGGACTTTGACATTGCCGCCAAGATTCTCAAGGCCCAGATCGCGCCCAACCAGAGCGGCACCATGGTGGTGGAGCTGTCGGGTGACATCGATGAGCTGGCCGCGGCGGAGACCTGGCTGGAAAGCCAGGGGCTTTCGCTCAATCGGGCCCCGGCCCAGATCAGCATCGATGCCCAGCTTTGCGTCGATTGCGGCCTCTGCTCGAGTGTGTGCCCCAGCGGGGCCCTGGCTCTGCATCAGCCCGCCTGGCAGCTGCAGTTCGATGCGCAACGCTGTCTGGTCTGTGAGCAGTGCATTCCGAGTTGCCCCCTAGATGCGATTGCCCTGGTGCTGGCCCCACCCGTGAAATCAAAACCGTGAAAGCGATCTGGAGGCTGCTGCTGTTGCCCGTGCGGGCCCCGATGCTGCTGGTTCTGGCGGTGGTTTCGGTGTACGAAGGGCTGCATTGGAGCCAGCCGCTCGAGGGCGCGGCGTCTTCGGGGATGGGCCAGTTATCCAGCCTGTTCTGGTCGATTGATTCCCTCCATGCCCTGCTGGTGGTGCTGGTCTGCACCATGCCCGATCTGTTGCTGCAGTGGATCTCCAGCTTGATGGCGGCCAGCCGGGTGATGAGCCTGGTGGTCACCTTGCTGAGCGTGACGGTGGTGGCGCTCTACCTGCTCCACCTTGCGGTGCTGGCCAATGTGCTGATCCTGGGTTCGACGGTGCTGCTGGCTCGTCTGGACCTGGCCAGGGTGCGTGTGGCTCCTCCGCCCCTGCTCCTGGCGGGGGCCCTGGGTGTACTGGTGTTGGCCGGGGCGGCCCTGGGGCGCCGGCTTGCTAGCGGCTTCTAACAGCACGATGACTAACAACGGGGTGTGGGCCGCTGCTGGAAGCTCCAGAGATTGCCCAGCACTTTTTTGACGTAAAGCCGGGTTTCTGGATAGGGAATTGCCTCGATCCACAGTTCAGGTTGCAGCTGCAGCTGGGGATTCACCCAGCCGGCCACGGCGCCTGGTCCGGCGTTGTAGCTGGCGACCATCAGCACCGGATTGCCCTGCCACTGGCGCCGCAGGTTGCTGAGATAGAGGGCTCCGAGCTGGGCATTGCGCCCGGGATCGCTGAGAGCCCCTGGCGGCAAGGGGCCTCCAGCAAGCTCGGCCGCCGTTTCCGGCATCAGTTGCAAGAGCCCCACGGCGCCGGCACTGGAGCTCACCCCTGGGCTGAAGCGCGATTCCTGTTTGGCCACTGCCGCCAGCAGGGTCGCCGGTAGGCCGGCTTCGGCCGCCGCCTGCTCCAGTTCCGCCACGAAGCTGGCGGTCTGCAGGCTGCTGGCGAGCACCCTGCCCAGGCCGCAGGCCTGGTTGGTGGGGAGCCGCAGGCTGGCCTGCTCCAGTTGGCCCAGGCCGATCCAGTGGTCGCCCACGGCCCGCCGCAGCCGGCCTTCCAGCACCAGCTCCCCAGGGCCCCTGGGAGGGGCTGGGCGTTGGCTGCGCCAGTGCTCCCAGGCCTCCAGGGATTGGTCCAATCGCCAGAGCCGCTCGAGCTCGCGATCGCCGCTGCCGAGCGGCTGCCAGACGGCAGGCGACAGGGCCGGGCTGGCGGCCGGATCGAGGCTGAGATCGCCCCGCCCCAGCCGCAGCGCGGCCCGCCAGCCGTAGTAGCCCTGGGGATGGTGCTCGAGCAGGTTGCTCCAGGTGGCCCGGGCCTGGTGGCGTTGACCCTGCTGCCACTGGCTGAAGCCCAGCCAGAAACGCTGGCGGCCCACCAGCCCCACCGGCAGATGGCGCTCGATCGGGGCGCTCAGGAAAACCTGGGCCCCGCTCCACTGACCTGCCAGCAGGGCTTGGCGGGCCCGTTGCCATTGCAGCTCCCAGCTGGCCGGATGGTTGGGCCAGCGTTGCAGCACCGCCAGCACGGCGCTGCTGCCAGGGCTGTCGAGGGCGCGGCGGGCCTGAACCGGGGCCGTGTTTTGCAGGGCTGCCGGCAGCCTGGTGAGGGCCTGCAGGCTGGAGGCCCCTGGCTGGTCGCTGAGCAGGCTGACGGCCTCTGCGGCCAGGGGGGAGTGGGGCCTGGAGCGGGCCAACTCGAGTAGCAGGTCCTGGCCAAGGGCCTGCTGGGAGGCGTTGCCGCTGAGCAGGCCCTTGGCCAGGGCCAGTTTGGTTTCCGGGCCGGGTGGCTGACCGTTGAGGCAGGCCTGGCCTGCCTCAACGTCGCCGAGCTGGGCCAGGGCCAGGGCCAGCTGGTCCCGCTGGAGGGGGCTGGGTGGGGCCGTTTTGCTTTGGCAAGCCTGGCGGAACTTTGCGCCTGCTCCGGGCCAGCGCAAGCCATGGCGGGCCAGGTGCAGGGCCCCATCGCGCCTGGATGGGGCCGAGGGGCCTGCTTCCAGGGCCGCCGCCAGGGCGGCCGGGTGGGCGGGGAAGCGCTGGAGCAGCAGCTTGCGCAGCCCGGGCTGGCCGCGCCCCAGGGCGTAGAGCCCATCGGCGGCGGCAGGTGTCTGGGGGAAGCGGCGCAGCAGTTGCCGCCAGAGCTTTTGCGCCGCTGGAGCATCGCCAAGGGCTGCCGCTGCCAGGGCATCGCGCTTGAGCACCAAGGCCGCCAGGGGATCCCTGCCCCAGCCCTGGCCCCGTAGGAGCCGGCGACTGCGGGCGGGGTCAGTCCCCTGGCGGGCCAGCAGCAGCAGGTTGGCCTCACGCCGTCGCTGCGGATCCAGGCTGAGGGCGCGCACCAGCGCCAAGGTGCTGCTGGGGCTGGTGGGATCGGCGGCAGGGATCCGGGCGAGCAGCGCCCGGCCACCCACCAAAAGGGTGCCGCTGCCCAGGCAGGTGATGGCCAACAACAGGGGGAGGCGGGCCAGGTTCATCGGCGGCGCGATTCGGTCATTCTGGGCAGGACTAGATCCGGCTTGGCTGGTGCGATTCCATCCTCTTCCCCTCTCCCTTCCCTTCTCCCTTCCCTTCTCCCTTCGCCTCTCCCTTCCCCCCTACCTTTCCAGCCTGCCCGGTGCGCCCCAGCGGCTGCGGGCCCTGCGGGTGCTGGCTGGGGTGGGTTTGGTGCTGCTGCTGAGGCCCTGGTGGCCACTGAACTTGCTGCCTGGCTGGCTGGTGGGGCTGCTGCTGCTCTGGGCCCTGGGGGAGCTGGTGCGCTGGATTTGGTGGCCCCGTCGCTGGCGCTGATCGACGTAACCTGAGCCCCCCTGCGGCATCCGTTTATGGCCGAGCTGGCTTCCCATCCCGTTGGCCATCCCCTGCGGAGTGGCGTTGCCGGTTTCGGCACCGATGGCATCCGGGGCCGCGTCGGCGCCCAGCTGAGTCCGGCCCTGGCCATGCAGGTGGGTTTTTGGTGCGGCCAGGTGCTGCCGCCATCCGGCCCGGTGTTGATTGGGATGGATTCCCGCTGCAGCGGTCCGATGCTGGTGGCCGCACTCACGGCGGGCCTCACCGCCGCCGGCCGGGAAGTGTGGACCCTGGGTGTCTGCCCCACGCCGGCAATCCCAGGGGCGATCCGTCGCCTGGGGGCGGCCGGCGGGCTGATGGTTTCGGCCAGTCACAACCCCCCCCACGACAACGGCATCAAGGTGTTTGGCGCCTCCGGTGCCAAGTTGAGTCGCGGCCAGCAGCAGGCGATTGAGGCCGGGCTCCAGGGAGTGGGGCCCGCCGGTGGCTTCGGCGGTAATGGGGTCGTGCACGATCGCCAGGAGCTGCTGGCCGACTACCAGCGGGCCCTGGTGGCCAGCGTGCTGGGGCGGCGCCTGGATGGGTGCTCGATCGTGCTCGACCTCTGCTGGGGCGCGGCGACGGCCTGTGGCGAGGCGGTCTTTCGGGCCCTGGGAGCCAAGCTCACGGTGCTGCATGGGCAACCCGATGGCGAGCGCATCAACGTGGGCTGTGGCAGCACCCACCTGGAGCCCCTTAGGCGGGCCGTGCTCGACCAGGGCGCCTCGATGGGTTTTGCCTTTGATGGGGATGCCGACCGGATGCTGGCGGTCGATGGCCGGGGCCGGGTGGTCGATGGCGACCAGATCCTCTACCTGTGGGGAACCTCCCTACTGGCTGAGGGCCAGCTGCCGGCAAACCGGATCGTTGCCACCGTGATGTCGAATCTGGGCTTCGAGCGGGCCTGGCAGGCCAAGGGCGGAGTGCTTGAGCGCACCGCTGTTGGCGATCAATATGTGCACCAGGCGATGGAGCAGATGGGGGCGGGTCTCGGCGGCGAGCAGTCGGGCCATATCCTCTCGGCCCGGCACGGCATGAGTGGCGACGGGTTGCTTACGGCCCTGCAGGTGGCCACCCTTCTGCACCGTTCCGGCCAGAGCCTGGCTGGCTGGATGGACAGCAGCTTCCAGCCCTATCCCCAGATTTTGGTAAATGTGACGGTGCCCGACCGGCAGCGGCGCCAGCAGTGGCAGCAGTGCGAACCCCTGCGCCTGGCCGTAGATGCGGCGGAGGCGGCCATGGACGGTTGCGGCCGGGTGCTGGTGCGGGCCAGTGGCACCGAGCCCCTGCTGCGGGTGATGGTGGAGGCGGACGATCAGAAGCTGGTGGATCACTGGGCGTCCCAACTGGCCAGGGAGGCCGAGCTCCACCTCAACGCGGCTTAGATCTAATTACTTGGATTTAGGGCTTCAGGCAAAGCCGGGCCAGGGCCAGGGCGCCGCTGCAGCCATCCCCTGCCGCCTGCTCCAGCCTGGCCCCCGGGCAGTGGAGCGCGAGCGCCGCGGCAAACCGTTGGCGCAGCAGCTCGAGGTGCTCCAGGGCGCCGCCCAGGGGCCATACCGGCGGGTTCTCTAGCGCCAGCCGCTGGCCGATAGTCGCCACCATCCTGGCCAGGGCCTGGGCGGAGCGCTCCACCACTGCCGCCGCCGCCGGATCACCCTCGGCGGCCGTGGCGGCCACCAAGGGGGCCAGGCGGGCAAAGCCAGCGGCGCCGAAGTCGGGCGCCACCACGCGGGCCTTGATCGCCTGGGGGGCCTGGGGGTCGCCGGGGTCCAGGCCCAGGCCGGCCCAGATCCGCGCTCTCAGGGGCGAATCACTTTGGCGACCATCGGCCATCTCCAGGGTCAGGGCCAGCCCATCGCGGCCGATGTCCATGGCGGAGCCGGCCCCATCCAGCAGCCAGCCCCAGCCCCCGCAGCGGTGCTCCTCCCCGGCGCCATTGCGGCCGACGGCGATCATGCCGGTGCCGCTGATCACCACGATGCCGGCCGAGTGGCTGCCCATCGCCCCCCGCAGGGCCGTGCGCTCATCGCCAGTCACCAGAACGCCCTGCAGGGGCAGGCCCAGGGCGGCAGCCGCCAGCTGGCGGGCTTGATCCTGCACGGGGGTACCCACTTCGATGCCGCTGGCGCCAATCCCGGCAGCGACCAGGCGGCCAGGGCTGAGTTGGTCCAGGGCCTGCTGCAGGCTTTGGCCCAGGGCGCGGCCAAAGCGGTCGGGGCCGTTCGGGCCCTGCAGATGGCACACACCGGGCCCCTGCCCTTCGGCCAACACCGCACCGCTGCCGGCAGCAGCTAGGCGACAGGTGGTGTGGGTCTGGCCGGCATCAAAGCCGGCGATCAGGGCCAGATCAGGCACGGGCGTGGGTGGCCCCGGCCGCCAGGGTGGCCACGCAGAACCAGCCACTGAGCTGCACTTCCGGCCGGAAGAAGATCGTGTCGGTGAGGCCCTGCACCCCCAAACCAGCGATTACGGCGATCACGGCCAGGGCCGGCAGGCTGAAGAAGCCATCGCTACGCCAGAGGCCGGTGGCGGTGCGCAGGCTGGCCACCAGCAGGCCGATGCCGGCCAGCAAGCCGGGAATTCCCGCCTCCACCGCCAGCTCCAATGGGATGGAGTAGGCACTGAGGGCATTGAACTTGGGTTGCTGAAAGAGGGGATAGATCTGGTTGAAGGCGTCGTTGCCCGGGCCTATCCCCAGCCAGGGTCGGGCCTGGATCATGTCGAGGGCGGCCAGCCAGACGTTGATGCGGAAGTTGTTGGAGCTGTCTTCGCGGCCGGCCAGCAGGCTCATCACCCGCACCCTCAGGGGTTCCACCTGGGTCACCAGCACCACCAGCAGGGCCGCTCCGCCCAGCAGCAACAGCAGGGGGGCCAGCTTGCGCCAGAGGGGTGGCCAGGTGCGGGTGCCGCGGATGGCCAGCAGGAGGATGATCACCCCGGCCTGGCTCACCAGTCCCATCCAGGCGCCGCGGCTGTAGGTGAGCACCAGGGCTGCCAGGCCCAGCACCAGGGCCGTCAGGGCAAACAGCTTGCGGGCCAGCCCGGGCCAGCGCAGCAGACCCACCAGGGCCAGCGGCAGCACGGGCAGGAGGTATCCCGCCAGCAGGTTGGGGTTTTCCAGGGTGCTGTAGATCCGCACCGTGCCATCCGCCACCGAATTGGGGTCGGCCCAGCGGGCCAGTTCGCCGGTGTCCGCATAGAGCTGGCGGATGCCGATCACGCTGGTGACCAGTTCGCCGGCCAGCAGGGCCGCCACGATCCGGTCCCACCAGATCGGCGCGGTGCTGAGCAGCTGGCGCATCAGGGCGTAGACCCCCAGGTAGCTGACCAGTTTCACCAGCCCCTTGGCGGCAGCCAGGGGCACCGGCGAGAACCCCGTGGCCAGCAGGGCCAGGGCGAGTATTGCCAGGATCCAGCGGTCGATCTCCCCCAAGGGTCCCGGGGGTGTGCGCAGGGCAATCAGCAGCCACAGCAGGCCACTGGCGAGCACCAGCAGGCTCAGGCCGCTGCGGGTCACCAGGGGCAGGCCAGCCATCAGGGCGCAGAGCACGAGCCCGGCCACCAGGGTCAGCCGCCGGCCGAGGGCACCGCTGGGTGCGTGCTGCAGCGAGCCCTGCCAGCGCAGCAGGAGGGGAATGGTGGGGGCGCTCAAGGGGCGAAGGCTGGCGTCAGGCCGGATTATCAACCCCTTTGGGCAGATCCTCCAGCTCTTCGAGGGGGGCCAGGCGACTGTTGTTGCGCCGGTAGAGCACGCGATACACCGGCAAGCCCTGGGCCATGACGTATGCCTCCCGCTCGCTCGGGACGGGCAGGGGGTTGGTGGCTCGCCAGGGCCGCCGATCTTCATCTGGTCGCTCGAAGTCTGGTCGATCAAAGCCACCGCTGGCTTCGATCAGCTGCACCATCGGTGTGATCACCGCCAGCACATCACTCTGAATAAACAGCTCCTTGCCGGGGGAGAGGGCGCCGGCAAGGGCCTGCAGCAGGGCGGGCTGCAACACCCGTCGCTTGTGGTGTTTCTGCTTGAACCAGGGGTCGGGAAACTGGATCGAAACCCGTTCCAGCAGTCCTGCCGGCAGGCAGGCCAGCCAGGCCTGCAGGCTGATGTTGGCGTTGCAGAAGAGATAGTGGAGGTTGTCCCGTCCCAGGGCCTGGCGCTCGGCCTCTGCTGCCTCCACCAGCGCCAGGCGGATCTCCACGCCGAGGTGATTGGTGCCGGGTTCCTGCTCGGCCAGGGCCAAAAGGAAGCGGCCCCGGGCGCAGCCGATGTCGAGATGGAGGGGCTGGCCGGGCCTGGGGAATAGCTCGGCCGGGGCCGGCAAGGGCCGGGGCTGCTGGAAGAAGCTGCTGAGCGGATTGACGTGCTGGCGCACCTTCAGCCTTCTCCCCGGGGCACCAGAAAGGCCAGGCTGGCGGTGTAGCCGTGCAGGTGGGTGTTGCCGGCGACCGGTCCGATCTCGCCATTGCAGAACACCCCGGCAATCGGCACCTGCTGGAAGGCTTCACGGCAGAGATTCACATCGCCATCCGCTTCTCCGTAGAGGCCTTCGCCGCGACCGAGGCAGGCAAACAGCAGGGTGGCCAGGGGGTTGGGCGTCTGGGTTTGCTGCTGGGCCAGGAGCTGCCTGAGTTCCTGGCGGGAGGCCTCCGCATCGCGCAGCTGGAACTGCACCTGTTGGCCCACCCGCATGCGCTCGGCCACGGCCACGGCTCCGTTGCGCGGGTCCACGCCGATCAGGTTGCGCACGAGGAAGGCGCCTGGCTTGGAGGGCTCGGCGCTGTCCAGGTTGAAGTTGCTGCGCCCCACCCCAAGGAAGAGGGAGTGCTTGACCAGCTCCCGCTCCTGGGGGCTGAGGTCGGTGAGGATCGCCTGCAGGGCTGCCACCGGGCTGCGGCGGTCCTGGCCCTGGCTCACTTCCAGCACCACATTGCGCTGGGCTTGTTCGATGTCGAATACCGGTCCGATGGGCCGGCAGCCCTGGGCTACGACCGGGTCGAGCTGCCAGGTGCCGCCGATCAGGCAGCCGACGGCACCCCGGACAACCTGGTTGCCAAATAGCAAGGAGCCGTGACCAGCGCTGTGCTGGCCGGCGATCCCGCCCAGTTTCACCGCCTCGGGGCAGGCGTAATCGAGGCCGCTGATCAGGTCGTTGATGCGTGAGCAGCTCGGATCTACCAGCAGCAGCATCGAGGGGCTGGGCGAGCCGCCCGTCGTCTCTGCGGAGTTGAGCAGGGCACGCCAGGGCTCGGCCGGACCATCGAGGTCGGGCAGGGTTTCGGTGTCGATGGCAAAGGGCTGGAGCAGGGCGCCGGGCAGGCGCAGCAGGGTGACGCTCAGGGCGGGCTTTTTTTCCAGCTCATGGGGGGTGCCGGTGGCGTCGGTGCCCACCACCCCACCGCCGAGGCAGCCGATCCAGTGGCTGGCCCGCAGTTTTTCCTGAAGCAGCGGCAGCAGCCTGGGCAGGTCACTGGCGTAGCTGGCGGCGGCAAAGACCAGGGCCAGGTCTGCCGGCCCGGCACCGCGCAGCTGGTGGACGATGGTTTCCACCGATGCCTGCAGGGAGGTTTCGGAGGCCAGGGCGGTGCGGCACCAGGCCTGGCCCCGGTTGGGTCCGATGTGGCGGGAGAGCCAGCTGGGCAGGGAAAATGCAGCCATAGGTCGGACCATATCGCCTGCCGGGGGCCGCGGATAATGGCGCCTTACCGAACTAACCGTGTGCTCGCTGCCCTGCCAGAACCGCTGTATCGCTCGTTGGTGTGGCTCGACGTCCGAGTGGCCATGTTGTTCAGCATCGGTCTGCCGCTGGTGCTGCTGATCTGGGCTGGCCTGCGCCGGGAGGGGGCGCTGGTGCGGCTGCTTGGCATCTATTGGAAGGTGGCCAGCCTGCTGCTGCTCGTCACCCTCCTGCTGACCGACCGCCGTCCCCTTGGTTTTCTGCTGGCGGTGCTGGCCCAGTTGCTCGTGGTGGCGAGTGTCTGGTTCTGGGTGGATCTCAACGAGGAACTGGCAGACATGCCTCCCTGGCGAGCCCTGCCCCTCACCCTGCGCGTCTGGCGCTGGAGCCTGACGGTGTGGGGCCTGCTGGGGGCAGCCCTCAGCACGACAGCCCTGGGCTGCATGGCCAGCGCTGGCCTGGATCGGCCCGCCTGCTCCATCTGGATCCAGCCGCCCCTTGGGCTCCATCAGCAGTTGGTGGGGGTGTTTGCCTTTGTATTCGGCGGCTCCTGGACCCCTGGGGTGGCAGCCTTCATCGGCTATGTGGGGTTGGTGGCCTACGGCGTTGGGCTGCTGCAGTGGCTGCTGGTGCGGCTGCCCAAGCAGGGCCGGGTGGCTGGAGAGTTCTGATGGCCCTGGCCGCCAACGCTCTGATTGCTGGGCTGGAGGCGATCAGCCGTGAGCGGCCTGATCGGGTGCTGCGCCTGCGCGGTGCCCTCGATTCGGCGGGTTCGCTCGAGGAGCCCTACGAGCTGCTGATCTTTCGCGGCTTCTCCAGCAGCACCACCCACCCCACCGGTTTCGATCCCGACCAGCCATTGCTGCCCGAGGGGGTGCGGCTGCTTACGGCCGAGTTGCTGGCTGGCCCGCTCGACCCCGCCGCCGAGCAGGTGTTGGCCGCCGGCAGCAATCCCCAGGCCTACCTGCAAGCCCCAGCCTGGCTCTGAGTTGGCCCTGGGATTGGCGCCAGTTTTGCTCAGGGCTCCAGCACGGCCACGCAGCGGCCGCAGAGGGTGGGGTGGCTGGGGTGGCGGCCGATGTCGGTTTCGTGGTGCCAGCAACGCTCGCATTTCTGGCCGGCGGCCCGGGCCACCCGTACCGTCACCCCGTCGGCTTTCGCCTCCGCCAGCACGGCTTCCGGGGCCTCGCCGCCGATGTGCAGGGCCGACACCAGCAGCCAGTCGGTGAGGTTGTCAACGCTGGGGTGGGCGGAGCTTGCCAGCCAGGCCAGGGCCTCCGCCAGCGCCGTGGTGCTCGCCCCTTCCGCCAGGGTGAGCTGCACCTGGGCCTCCAGGGAGGCGCCGATGCCCTGCTCCCGGCCCTCGCTGCTGCCCCTGTCGCCCTGCTTGCGGCAGCTCTCGAGCTGGCGGTTCACCAGGGCCCGCAGCTCGAGGATGGCGGCCATCGGCGGCTCCAGCTCAGGCCGGCGCCAGTCGCCAGGAGCGGTGGGCCAGCCCCGCTCGAACACCGAGGCCTCGGCCACCGGGTAGGGCAGGTTTTGCCAGATGTCTTCGGCCATGTGGCAGAGCACCGGCGCGATCAGGCCGGCCAGCCGTTCCACCACCAGGTGCAGCACGGTTTGGCAGCTGCGGCGGCGAAACTCCCCTGCCCCGCTCACATAAAGACGGTCTTTGGCGATGTCGAGGTAGACGTTGGAGAGGTCGACAACGCAGAAATTCTGTAGGGCCTGGAAGAAGCGGTAAAACTCAAAGCGCTCGAAATCCCCTGTGACGCTGTCGATCAGGGCGGCGGTGCGCTGCAGCATCCACTGGTCCAGCAGGGGCAGCTGG